>Ga0209756_1002736_pt1 | contig 14918 bp, 18 predicted proteins | sample ETNvirenome_6_85_FD_184071 | JGI IMG/M metagenome (GOLD analysis project Ga0209756, IMG submission 184071) | Marine viral communities from the Pacific Ocean - ETNP_6_85 (SPAdes) (version 3) | ecosystem: Environmental > Aquatic > Marine > Oceanic | place: Pacific Ocean | collected 2013-06-19
ATGCTATACAACAGTTTGCAGGAATGCAACTTGGAAGACGAAGACGAGACGATTATACTGACGGAACAGTTAGAATAAAAGTTAACTCACCGTCTCCATAATAAGGAGAAAATTTTATGGCAATAACATCAGCAGTTTGTTCTAGTTTCAAACAAGAGCTATTACAAGGTAAACACAACTTTGACACTTCAGGAGCTTCACCTGCAGGAGACACTTTTAAAATAGCACTATTCACAAGTTCAGCATCTTTAGGTGCAGCTACAACTGACTATTCAACTTCAAACGAAATTACAAACACGTCAGGAACTGCTTACACAGCAGGTGGAAAAGCGCTAACTAATACTGGTGTAGGTTTAACTTCAACAACAGCATTCACAGACTTTTCAGACGTCTCTTGGACTTCTGCATCGTTCACAGCAAACGGTTGTATGATTTATAATACTACTACTGGAACTGGAACGTCTACTACAGACGCAGTTTGTGTGGTAGCTTTTGGAGGAGACAAAACAGTTTCTTCTGGAACTTTTACAATTCAATTTCCAACTAACGACGCAACTTCCGCTATCTTGAGATTGACGGCATAAGGAGGTAGTTCCTTATGGCTGATCTTACCATAACAGTCGCAGTCACTACTGGTACTCAGTACGTTACTGGCTCTACAGGATCAATTTATACATTTAATGGCTCACAACCAGCAAGTTTTACTTTTCCGTGGGTTGCTTCAGGCACTTTACGATTAGATCAATCAGGTTCTAGTAACGATAATCATCCATTAATTTTTACTACATCTAATAGCAGTAGCACTTCTACAATGAGAAGTGGAATTATTTCTTCTGGAGTTACTTATTATTTAGATGGTTCAAGTAATCAATCTGATTATACTAATACCTCAAATTTTAATTCTGCCACAACACGTTACATAGAAATAGCTCCTGCCTCACAAGCAGATTTTTATTTTGCATGTTGGGTTCATGGAATTGGTATGGGTGGTATTATAGATGTTACTCAAAATACTTGGGGCGCATTATCATGGGGAAATCATGACTGGGGAGATCAAGATACACTTACAACTCTTTTAACGGGTCTATCCACAACTTCGTCAATTGGAAGTGTTACAGCTCTTAATGAACTAGGATGGGGGTCTGATACGTGGGGAGCAGAAAACTGGGGTGAATCCGCTATTAGTGTTACATTATCTGGTTTTAGTACAACTGTTTCTTTAGGAGAATTCACATACGCTCAATCAACAAGTGGTTGGGGTAGTGATGCATGGGGAGATAATAACTGGGGTGAAAATACAACCACTGTTGCAATTGATGGTTTATCCATGTCAATGTCACTTGGTCCAGAAGCATGGGGTGTTATTTCATTTGGTAATGGGCAATGGGGTGGAGAATTTACATTTAAACCAGAAAGTATAATCGGAATTAGTGGCCAAACTATGGCCGCTGACGTAGGTTCACTAACCGCTATTTATGACATGAATTTTGATGTCAGTGGTGTGACCATGGGAGCTGGCTTAGGAACATTAAGTATAAATAATGGAGCCGATCATCTACAAGGTTTAGCAAGTTTAACAACTGCAGCTGCAGTTGGAACTATTACTCCTGCTGATGTAGTAGGAATAAGTGGTGTAACATTTGCTTCTAGTGTTGGAAGCATTAGTGTTGCTTCAGTAGAATTAATAGATATTTCCGGTGTTAGTTTTGCAGCAAGTGTAGGGGCTATAACTCCTGGCGCTATAGTTATGGGGTTATCTGGCCAAACATTTAGTGCTGGCGTAGGATCAATTAGTCCTACACAAATGAGTGTAGGGTTGACTGGACAAACATTTCCTGCTACTTTAAATACTGTAGGATTTGGAGTATTAGGGTATGGAGATGTTGACATTACAGGAAACACATCTTTTTCTGATGTTGACATTACAGGAAATACATCTTATACAGACGTAACTATAGCATCGTAATAGGAGAAAAAAAATTATGGCATCATCATATACAGGTCTTGGTGTAGAACTTATGGTAACTGGCGAAAAAGCCGGCCAATGGGGAGATATAACCAATACTAATTTACAAATTATTGAACAAATTTCAGGTGGTTATACAACACAGGCAGTAACTGATGGGGCCGACACAGCTTTATCTGTTTCAGATGGATCAACAGGTGCAACTCTTGCACACAGAGTAATCGAACTAACTGGTTCTCTTTCAGCTGGTAGAAACGTAACTATTCCTTTAGATGTTCAAACTTTTTATATAATTAAAAATGCAACTAGTGGCGGACAAATAGTAACTTTTAAATATACAAGTGGATCTGGTTCAAGTGTTGCAATTGCTAACGGAGATACAGTACTTGTTTATGCAACAGCTAATGATGGTACTAATCCAGATATAGTTGATGTTGGAATGGCAACTCTTACAGGCACACAAACTTTAACCAACAAAACTTTAACTAGCCCTGCAATAGGGACAAAAATTTCAGACACAAACGGAAATGAATTAATTAATCTTACTGCAACAAGTTCAGCAGTTAACGAATTTACAATTGCAAACGCTGCAACAGGTAATGGACCAATTCTTTCATCAACAGGTGAAACTAATGTTGATATAAATATTAACCCTAAAGGATCTGGTGTTCTTAAATCAGCAACAGCAGCAGTTAAAATTGCAGGAAAAGAAACTATGTGGGTTCCAGCTGCAGCTATGTATGCATCAAGTACTAATGGGGCTGATGCAGAACAGGTTGAAACAACAGCAACCAGACCTGATATGAAAGTTTTTGACTTTGATGCTAGTACAAAACAATACACACAATTTACAGTAGCGATGCCAAAGTCATGGAATTTAGGAACGGTGACTTATCAAGTTTTTTGGGCTCCAAGTACTACAAATACAGGAAACTGTATTTTTGGATTACAGGGAGTCGCATGTGGTGACAGTGATACAATTGATGTTGCATTTGGAACAGCAATAGAAGTCACAGACGCTGGAATCGGAACAGTTGAAGATCAACAAGTAACAAGTGAAAGTAGTGCTATGACGATTGCGGGCTCACCTGCAGATGATCAACAAACTTACTTTCAATTATACAGAGATGCAGCAGATGGTAGTGATACCTTTACTGGTGAAGCTAGAGTTCTAGGAGTAAAAATATTTTATACTACTGACGCTGCTAACGACGCATAAGGAGAATAGAATATGTCTTTTGGATACAGAATTCTCGGATTTGGATCTGGCGGAGGACCCGCAGCCCAAGATCCTTATGATGTTGAAGTTTTAGTAGTCGCTGGAGGTGGCGGAGGTGGCCGAGGATCTGGCGGTGGCGGAGGTGCCGGCGGATACCGAACCGACAGTACATTAACTTTAACAGGTGGAACAGATTATACAATTACAGTAGGCGCTGGAGGCGCAACCGGTACATCAGATACTGGTAATTCTAAAGGAAGTAACGGAGCTAATAGTCAAATTGATGATGGTGGATCAACCATTACAACATTTACATCAGCTGGTGGAGGTTTCGGTGGAGCAGGTGTTGCTCCTGATCAAGCTGGAGGACAAGGTGGATCCGGTGGCGGTGGTAGTTCTAATGCTGCAGGAGGTGAAGGAAACACCCCATCAACTTCTCCAAGTCAAGGAAATGATGGAGGAACTGGTCCTAATGCAGGAGACTGCTGGCCTACTGGCGGAGGCGGCGGAGCCAATGCTGCTGGTACAGGAGGAAGTTGTACAGGAAGCTATGGAACTGGTCCAGCAGGAGCAGGAGGAAACGGAACAGCGAATTCAATAACAGGACCTTCAGTCACTTACGCTGGTGGCGGAGGTGGATCAACAAACAGCGGAACTGGTGGAACTGGTGGAACTGGGGGCGGTGGAACCGGCTCATATGGTCAAACAGGCCCGGGAGGTTCAGATGGCCCTAACCCTGATCCAGGTCAAGCTAATACTGGCGGAGGCGGAGGCGGCGCTATGAGAGGCGGCGGTGCTTCGGGAACAGCTCCAGAAGGAGGCACATGGCAAGGAGCTGCTGGTGGTTCAGGAGTAGTTATTTTAAAAGTAGCTAACGCAAATGCTGCAACAGTTACTACAAGTGGAACTGTAAGTGTAGATACATCAACTGTAACTGGCTATACTATTTATAAATTTACAGGAGACGGTGTATTTAGCTCCGGATAAATTATGGCTCACTTTGCAAAATTAGATGAAAATAATTTAGTTATATCAGTACATGTGCTGGGTGATAATGAAAATTCAAATTCTGAAGGTGTAGAAGATGAAAGCATAGGAGTTGCATATCTTACTAAAATTCATAACCATCCATACTGGAAACAAACTTCTTATAATACAATAGCTGGACAACATGTATTAGGTGGAACACCTTTTAGAAAAAATTATGCTGGAATAGGTTATACGTATGATGAAAGTAGAGATGCTTTTATTGAACCTAAACCTTTTAATTCTTGGACACTTAATGAAGAAAAATGTAATTGGGAGGCACCTATTGCATATCCTTCCATTCAGACATATACAAAGGATGATAAAGAAAAAGTTTTTGAAATTAGTTGGGATGAAGCTGGTCAACAATGGACTGCTCACGATTGGGAAACCCCTCAAGGAAACTTTATTTGGAACGTAGGTACATCAAGCTGGGATTCTGTTTAATACTATAAATTTTCTGCTATAGTAACATTTCTAAGGTTAAATGAAATAGCATATTTACTTTTATGCTTTATATTTCTTTTAGTTTTATGTTGTAAAAAAGAAGAAAAAATAGCAAACCTTCCTGACTTAGGAGTAATTTCCTGATTAATTTCTGGAAAATATAATTTTTGAGGATGATCATTAAGATAAAGAACACCCGATAAATAATGAGGTTCATGATTATGTTTTCTCGTATAATCCCCAAAATTTTCTCTAATTCCCCATGCTTCTGCAAGAGTAAATTTCCTTAGGGGTACATCTAAGGTTTCGAGGTGATCTATTAATTGTAGTAATATGGTTTGAAACTGTGGGTCTCTAGCAAAAAATGTCCAGTCTGTATGTTTACCATAGACATTCGTTTTATGATTTAAATGAGAATTTTGAATGCCTTCGTCTATTCTTTTTTTAAAATACTTTGAATTTATATCAAAAGTTCCTGTTATAAAAATATAATCCCTTAATATTTTGGATGCAATTTCTTTATTGATTATCATAAGAACCTTCAAAATATACTGCACCTATATTTCGTTTTCGTTTCCACTCCTCCCATTTTTTACGAGCGTCTTCTGAATGGGGAGTTAATGGACCAAATGTACTTATTACACGACGAAATGGAGCATCGGGTGCAAGAACACTGACTGAATGGGGAATACCACCTGAATTAATAATGCATTTATTAAATGTAGGGGCTTCTCCACGAAGTCCCAAACCTTTTAAATCTTCGTGTAAATGAATCCCTCCCCAATTTGGATCCCATACTGGATTTACACAAATAGTAGAAGCCCATTTATATTTACTGTCGTCATGCCATGCAATATATCCACCAGGTGGATATAAATAATATTGTGATTGAAAAGGTTTTTCATCACTTTTCCACGATACTTCTTTAATTTTTTTTAATCTTTCAACAATTGCAAAATGAAATTTATCTGGAAGATTTAAGATAGCAACTGGAGGAGTTACACGTCTAATAGGTTTTTTCCACCAATGACTAGTTCTCCAAACAGGGTCCTTATGGGAATCATTTACATAATTATCTATATCTCTTATTAGATCCGGGTCTAAAAAATTATCTTTAGAAATAAAAAAATTTTTTTTATTTTTCATTTGGTCACTCCGTCTTGCCAGCATTTAAAGTTATATGGAACCCATTGAGCATATAGTTCATTATTTAAACCTATTTTTTGATCCAATAGGTCAATCATAGAAGACCGTTTAGCATACGCTAATGTACGATCAAATAAAGGATCTTTAATCTTAAATTTTTTAGCCTCCTTCCAGAAAGGAGTGTTATATTTTGAACCATACATATAATGCCATAGAATAAAATTTTGTATTTGATTCACATACTTATGAAATTGATTAGTAATAACTTCAGGAGTTACTTTTTTGTCTATGATCCAGTCCCATGTAAAACGTGCCCATCTTAAATAGGATGCAATAGCGGTGGATTCTAAGGGTTCAAGAAAAAACAAACGATTACCACTTAAAATAATTCTATTATCTAGAATAGGTTGCTTAGCTACATAGTTTTTAAATTTAAAGTTATCTACTTTCTCATTTAAGTAAACTCCTTGTTTTGCTAAGTTAAATAACTTTTTAAAATTAGCAGCAGCTTTTTTAATAGGAGTAATTTTATCATTATAAAGGTAACCATAAGAAGTAGTGTTGGTAGTGTTGGGAATAACAAAAGTCCAGCCATCAGGAGTAGCCACAGCACGGGTCCAGTTAATATCACAATCTTTAGATTTTCCTTCTCCTAAAAGAACAGCATTTAAAGGATTATCGAGCATTGTATAATCCTCCCAGTTAGTTATATTTCTACCCCGACAATCAAAAATAAAATCTGAATCAATTTCATTATAGTTATCAATGTTTTTTTCTTTCACTTTAAAATATTTAGATTTTAAAATAATATCTTGTAATTTAGCGGGGGCGTAGTGAAGAGCTACGAGATTAAGGGCAAAAGGATGAATAAATTTATGATTTTTCTTTCCCCAGTTTTCGTATAAAATTCCAAATTTAGGGGTAGCGTGGATGGGGTTATTATACCAATTGATTCCGAGAGCAGCCCAAAGAAGTTTAGGGGGTTCTAAGAGCGTCGCCTGTCCTACTTTTTCAGGAGGAATATTAGGATCGTAAAGTAACTCAATAGAAATATCTTTTCTTTTACGAGTATAATAAGCATAATGCAAAGCAGTTAAACAGCCTGCATTTCCTCTCCCTAAAATAGTAATTTTTTTATTTTTCATTTAAAACCTCAATTGAATTTCCTACATCCTTCTTAGGACTGTGAGGATTAAACCGAAGATTTCCCGATACAGATATTCGTTCAACCTCTGATTTAAAAGGAAAAACCCAGTGTGTTAAATCTGCTGGAAAAATAAATAACTCACCTGTTTGTGGTAAGTGATCAACTGCGCTAATATAATTTGGTTTTGTTGTTCCATAGGTAAATGATATACCACCAGGACCTCCTCCTGGATTTCTATTTCCAGGAAAATTTTTATTTTCTTCTAAAATTTTTTTAGGTATACTTGGATAAATAACAAAAGAAAGATCACTTCCATGAGTATGGGGAGGATTAAAGTCGCCTGCTTTCATATAGTTAATCCATATAGATTCTAAATGGAGCTTAGCGTTCGAGTCTTTTGGATACCCTTTCCACCTGTAAAAAGCATTAACATACATCCTTAAATATTTATTAAACCATTCTAAAAAACTTTCCATATCATCTAGTCTATATTCTTCTTTTAAGTGACCAGCCAATCTAGCTCTATGATCATTAATTTTTTTTCTACATTTTTTACCTTCTTTTAAAAGCTTTTGACATTCTTCTGGTGTAATAGTAGTTTTAAATAACAATGGCCCCCAATTATAATATGTATATTCAAGTATATTAGACATTGATCATAGACTCCTTTTCAATAGCTGCGGAAGCTTCTTCAAGATTTTCAAGAGCTCGTGATTTTCCTCTTTTTTCTAGCCACTCATACACTTGTCTTCTATGGTCTTCACAAGCTTGTTTTCCTAAATGATTCTTTTTATTGTACCAATTAGTTTCTGGGGGATTAATTATATCCATATCTTTTTTATCTATTACATAAGCAGAGATATGAGTATATCCTTCTGTCCGTGCTATCCATACTTGTTCGATTCCTTTATATATCTTTAAAGTTTCACCTTCTAACAAAACAGAGATAGGGTGAAGTAAACCGTTTGTTTTTATAGATTCTCTAAGATTTGTTAAGTTTTGAAAATCACTTTCTGCAGGAAGCATTTGCTTTCTCATTTTAGTCCATCGTTTTTGAGTAGGAACATCTAGTGTTAGTTCAATAAGACAGCACTCTTTATAAAATTGAGGAAACTTATTATAGATTGAACGTAATGTTTTTTTACTTTTTTCTCTCATATATTATTCTACAAATTGTAACCAAGTGTTTATTATATATTTATTACCTGACAAAGGAGGATTGCCTCTATGAAGATGTGTCCACGTAGCAGGAAACATTACTAACGTACCTTGAACAGCAGGCACGCGCAGTTTTTGATATAAAAATTCTGTTTCTCCTCCTTCTTTAACATCATTTAAATACAATAAACAAACCATTACTCTTACTGAATTGCTTTGACAGGAAACATCTGGATGCCAAACATGATAGCCTTGTGTTGGTTGATATCTTTGAACTTTAATTGCTGGAGATAGTTTATGAACACCTAGTTGATCCAAAGCAGACCCATAGACTTTTTGTAGTTTAGCATAAGATTTCCAAACGATTGAATCAAATTCTTTTAGAATAGGAGCCTCACGTTCTAACATAAGATTATCCATTCCTAACCAATAAATTTCTGAATCCTTTTTATGTTTAGGAACGTTGTGTTCTAGTTCTTGTCTACTCATTGTTCTTTTTCCGCCCCCAATTCCTTCTCTGTTATTATATTCAAACCATTTAATTAAGTTTTCACAATATTCTTTACTAGCAGCGTTAGGAAAAATCCCCATAAAATCTTTTATTGTATCCATTATTTATCCTTACTAAAATAATTAAAAGTGAGAGCCACTCTTACTTTTGTATCTGTTTGTGTAACACCTGTATGTAAAACATTACATGGAAATAAAACAAGCCTGTTTTCTATATTTTTTATTTTATCACCTGTTTCCAATAAGGTGTATCCATTATTATTATTAATATAAAATATTGCTGTTATTGTATCATTATAGGGTGTATTTTTATTATAAGATGAATCATAATGCCACCCACCCACTAAATGTTCGGGCTCTCTGGGACCTAAATTTGCTTTAACTCTTATCCATGCCCGAGGGTCTAAAATATTTAAAATAGGGATAATATGCTTGGTATAGGAGGACCATGTATAGGCTCTCTCTCGAAAAAATGAATGAGTAAATTGATAGACATTAAGACTATCTTTATAGTTTTTAATTGGAGGTTTAACAGGATCGTATTTAGCGTCTTTATTATATATGGCCCCCTCATTATAATACCAAGGGAAATTTAAACCCAATAAAATTTTTTGCATTTCTTTAAAGACATCAACCGGTAAACAGTTGTCATAAATATGAGCCTTCATATTTTTTTTAATAGGCACTTCTGTAAAACGCACGTGTGATTTATCAAGTCTTTGTGTGCCCGCGGTTAAATTTATAGACGGCATAGCCAAATTTATACTTTTTTCTTTCATTTATTGCATTTTTATATCAATCATTAATAATGTCAATATGATTTAAAAGATTTGATCTAGATCAATTGGGCTTTGATTAAAGATATTGAATTTCTTTAGTATCTGCTATATTACCTAATAAACAGGTTTTTAATATGCTACAAAAATTAGGTTTTCTACCAGGATTTAATAAACAAGTTACAGAAACTGGGGCCGAAGGGCAATGGTCTGGGGGCGATAATGTTAGATTTAGGTATGGGACTCCAGAAAAAATAGGTGGATGGGACCAACTAGGGGCTGATAAACTAACAGGCCCAGCTAGAGCCATTCATCACTTTGATAATAACGCTGGGGTTAAATATTCTGCCATTGGTACAAGTAAAATTCTTTACATTTATTACGCAGGTACCTATTACGATATTACACCGTTAAGAACCTCAATTGCCAGTTGTGACTTTTCAACAATTAGTGGACAGCCTACTGTCACAGTCACGTTTCCATCAGTACATGGTATGGTTGAGGGAGATGTCATAACATTTAGTAGTGTAACTACGCTTACCGGATCCAGTTTTCAAACTACAGATTTTGAAGGTAAAGTTTTTGAGGCTACAAAAGTACCCACTACAACTACCATTGAATTAACTATGGCCTCTAATGAAACTTCTGGAACTACTAACAATGTTGGAAGTGCAACCGGTAGTCCGTATTACCATGTTGGTCCTAACCAACAATTAGGGGGATACGGATGGGGAACTGCTAACTTTGGCGGAACTGCCTCAGGTATTGCAACGACTACTCTATCAACAACACTTCCAGACGATGCTACTACAACTGTAGTTGTAGCTAGTTCAACTGCTTTTCCAGCTTCTGGAGAAATTAGAATTGGATCGGAAGATATTAGTTATACAAATAATGATACCTCAACAGGAACTTTAAGTGGAGGATCGCGAGCAGTTAATGGAACTACAAGAGCAGCCCATACTGCTGGAGCAACAGTAAGCAACATTTCTGATTATGTAGCATGGGGAGAATCTTCTTCTGAGGACGTGACATTAGATCCTGGTTTATGGGTATTAGATAACTATGGAACAAAATTATTAGCACTTATTTATAATGGAAAATGTTTTGAATGGGATTCATCCATATCAGCTGCAACAGCAACAAGAGCTACAGTACTAGCTAATGCACCTACAGCTTCAAGACATATGTTGGTTTCTACACCGGATAGACACTTAATATTTTTTGGAACAGAAACTACAATTGGAAATACTACTACTCAAGATGACATGTTTATAAGGTTCTCCGATCAAGAGAATATTGACGGCTCAACCGCATATACAGTAAGAGCCAACAATACCTCAGGTACACAAAGGCTTGCTGATGGTTCTAAAATCATGGGCGCAGTACAAGGTAGAGACGCTATTTATGTTTGGACCGACAAAGCATTATTTTTAATGCGTTTTGTTGGAGCTCCATTTACTTTTTCTTTTGAAATAGCTGGAACTAACTGTGGATTAATAGGTAAGAATGCGGCAATTGAAGTCGATGGTACTTCGTACTGGATGGCTGAAAATGGATTTTTCTCATACGATGGTAGGTTAAAATCACTGGCATGTCTAGTAGAAGATTATGTATATGATGACATTAATACTACCTCAAGAGATTTAATTAACTGTGGATTAAATAACCTTTTTACAGAGGTAAACTGGTTCTATTGTACTAATGGTTCAAATGTAGTGGATAGAGTAGTTACCTATAACTATCTTGAGTCAGGATCTAAGCGAACTGTATGGACCACAGGTAGTTTAGCTCGAACAGCGTGGCAAGATTCATCGATCTTTGATAAACCTCATGCCACTAGATATGATGCTAGCAGTAATGCATCTTTTGATGTTGTTGGAAATACGGCAGGAGTTACATACTACTATGCCCAGGAAACAGGGACCGATCAAGTTGATGCAGGTGGAGTAGTTACTGCTATCCTAGCCAACATTGAATCCGGAGATTTTGATATTACTCAGAAAAAAAGTACAACAGGAAGTGTTGTAGGAATGCCTGATCTTAGAGGAGATGGTGAATTTGTAATGAGGGTTAGTAGGTTTATACCAGATTTTATTAGTCAAACAGGTACCACTCGAGTTTCATTAGTCACTCGAAACTATCCAAATAGTAGTGCAACTACTACAAATTATGATATAACTACAGCTAGTACAAAAGTTGATACCCGAATAAGGGGAAGAGCTGTTCAATTTAAAGTAGCTAATACGGCCGTTGGCCAAGACTGGAAACTAGGAACTTTTAGATTGGATATACATCCAGGAGGAAGAAGATAATGGCTATAGATAAAAAAATGAAATATGAAGATCAAAAATTAACTAAAAAAGTTAAACCAGTTAATCAAGGTGGTGGACCAAATTATTTAGGAAAACAAAAAGAAGTAACGGTTCCTAAAAAATGGTTATCTTCTCCAGATCACGTTGTAGCAGAACTTGCTTACATTACTCCAAGAGAACAAAAAATTTTATTAGATGCAAACATATATGGTTCACTAAAAGGTAAACCAAACAAAGGTCCTGGTGGTATTATGTCATTACAAGGTGACCTTGGTGGATGGTCTGCAGGAGCACAAGCAGCTGGTAACACTGATAGAGATAAAGGAAAAGGCGGAGCAAGCAGAGAAGATTATAAACATTCAAAGTACTACAAAATGATGACTGGAACAGGGACTACAGCAACTAGTCCTACTGGAGATACAGTTAGATCTAAAAAAATTGCTGAAGGATCTATACCTGAATATGCATATGGACCAGATGGTAAACCAAAGTATATTGGTGCTGGCGGTCAATGGGTAGGAAAAAGTTTATTTAACCCTTCTGGATATAGAGATATTCAAAATAGAAGAGGTGGTTTTTTTGGATTTGGAGGACAAAAAGACATACGGTTTAATCCAGTAACAAAAAGATATGAGTTTGAAGAAGAAGAAACAGGGGATGTTAAACCAGGAATGGGTGGAAGAATAGTAGGTGGACTAATGAGTCTATTAACGGGCATACCACTTGTAGGTGGTGCAATTGGAACTGCGTATGATTATGGTAAAGGAATTTTTAAGAAAAAACCAAGAGACATGTCTCAATATAATGAATTAGGTTTGTTCGGTAAGGTACCTGAAGATTTTAATCGTAATAGAAACATATCAACAGACATGGGAGACAGTGTATGGAAAGATGGAACATTTACTTGGGGTGGTAACAATAATGTTAATAATGTTAATAATGTTAATAATGTTAATTATCCAGGAGATGATAGAATAACTCAAAGTACAACAGATGGTAGATGGAGCAATATAAATGATTATTTAGAACAAGATATAAGCAGTAATGTAGTAAGTGATAATGGTGTAGTAAATACAGATTCTTTTGCTAATTGGAATGTAGATGATGAGGCCATGTATCCATAATGGCAAAGATCGTACAATCATTAACTAGAGCCGGTGAGGATTACGACCAAAAAGATTTTCAATCTTTGGTTAGAGATCTTGATGGCGTTATTAATAAACTTAATACATCGTATCAAGACGATATGAAACAGGAAATAGAAGCTAAAAACTTTTTCTTAGAATAATGGCAATACGAAACGAATATAAATTTTATGGAAAAACAGTAACTGCGGCTGAAAGTAATAATCTTTTAGAGCCCGGAGATAATGAAACTATCATTGTTAAATCTTTACATGTTACTAATAAATCAGGATCTAATACACCTACTATAACTATTACTAATAATGCTTTTGAAGTAATACATACTCAAACATTATCAACATCTGCTAGTGTAGAAATACTAAGTAATCCAATGGTAGTAGAGGGAGGTAAGGTATTAGCCGCTACTACAGCAGGAACAGTAAGTGATGGGGTAGTTATTACCATCAGTTATTTAAACATTAAAAAGGAGAAAATAGACTAATGAGTGAAAAAGAAGTACCGGTAATTCTACCGGAAGAAGTAAAAACCATGTATAAAAACAAGAAAACAGGCGAGACTTATGAGACAAGAGAAGGCTGGGTGTCTAAGGGAATTCCGAATGAGGACATTCAACAGGATGTTACGGTCGTTCTCCCAAAGCTTGATTTGTTTGCTAAAACAAAGTAAAGTAGGAGATTAAGGTAAAAATATGGCAATTTCTAGAATGCAAGAACCTCAACAAATACAACGTGGCTTAGGAAGCTTACAAGATCCAAGACAAAACTATGGATTAGGTAAGCTAGTTAAGAAAGCTGTTCGTGGTGTTAAAAAGATTGTTAAAAGCCCACTAGGTAAGGCTGCTATCATCGGGGGTCTAGGAATGATTCCTTTTGGTGCCTCAGGTATGAGTGCATGGGGTAGACTAGGTGGAATGATGAAGGGTTTAGGAGCTAGGTCTATGATAGGCCAAGGACCTTTACATGGAACCGCTGCAGGAAAAGGTTGGCTTGGTAATATGTTAGGTGGCGCTAAAAACTTGTGGGGTGGTTTAACACCTGGTCAAAAATTATTTACTGGTGCAGCTGCTGCAGCAACAGCACTACCTTTCTTTATGAAAGGTGATGAAGAAGAAGATGTGGTTGAAGAATCATGGACAAATGTCCCTTCAAGTATTGCTGACATAAGAAACCAAGCAAGAAATTATTACAGAGATCCAGCATCAAGTACGTTAGCTTTCATGCCTGGTAAACAATTCGTAGATCAAAATTATTATGCAGCGGATGGTGGAAGAGTTGGATTATTAAATGGTGGAGAAGCAGGCCAAGAACAAATAGAACAAATGCTTATGGCAGAGTATGTAAAATATAAAAACCAAGGTGGTACATTAACTTTTGAACAATTCGTACAAGCAGTAATGCAGGCACAACAAGAACAACAAATGCCAGAAGGTGCTGGCATGGAGCAACCAGAAGCAGTAGCTATGGCTGCTAATGGTGGTAGAATAGGATTTTTTGATAGTATATCTGGTATGAGACAAGCATTAAAAGATAAAGGGTATGATTGGATAGATAAAGCAGACGATTTAACAGTTAGACAAATTTTTAATAGTGAAAAGGGAACATGGACTGATTCAAGTGTGTGGAGACCAGGTAAATATCAAGGCGGTCCTATGGACGATGAAACTACATTTAATCCCTATAAAGCTATGGCTATGTACAAAAGACCAGGTAAACAAGAAGGTGGAATCATGGAAACTGAAGAAGCTTCTGAAATGATTGACCTAGGCGGTAAAGAAAAAGACTATAGAGAGACTGGTGGCTTTGTAGATTTAGGTGGAAAAGAGCGAGCAGATGATGTACCAGCTAGATTGAGTAAAAATGAATTCGTTTTTACAGCTGATGCAGTTAGAAATGCAGGCGGTGGAGACATAGACAAAGGCTCTGAAGTTATGCAAAATTTAATGGATAACTTAGAAGCTGGAGGAGAAGTTTCGGAAGACTCACAAGGTCTAGAAGGAGCACAAGCAATGTATGATCAACAACAAATGTTACAATCGAGGATAGCATAATGGCATTACCAGATTA
>Ga0209756_1002738_pt1 | contig 14916 bp, 19 predicted proteins | sample ETNvirenome_6_85_FD_184071 | JGI IMG/M metagenome (GOLD analysis project Ga0209756, IMG submission 184071) | Marine viral communities from the Pacific Ocean - ETNP_6_85 (SPAdes) (version 3) | ecosystem: Environmental > Aquatic > Marine > Oceanic | place: Pacific Ocean | collected 2013-06-19
AACGATAAATTGCGGTATGAGAGAACCGTCCATGAGTGGCATGGTGTGCTCCTGCTAGGCGAGAGAGTGGCTATAGTTATACGGTTCAGTCTGCTCTTGCAGATAACGCGATTCTGCGTGTCCACCAACATGTGCCCAGATACGAAGTTGTCCCGTAGTCGCCTCGACAAGCTGGCCCTGCCCATCGCGGTGGTGCACCATATCCGTGGTACCCCAAACAGCGAGACGTACCCAGTAGGAGTGTACCTCCATAGGGAACCATTTAGCCTGGTCGCTGGTCAAAGTCGTTCGACGTGTGGCATCGAAATGATCGATCGTACCGTCGTTGTTAACGACAGCGGATTGTTCTCGCGCCCACGTAAGATCTTGAGAGATAGTACCCGTCATCAACGCCTTGGGAAAATCCCTGTAGATAGGGTAGGGCCACTGAGGGTTGAAGTTCTCGTCGTTACCTCTAGCAGACGGTGTATCACCACCCATGTGCGGGTGGTCCGAGTAGAACTCCTGGTAAAAACGAAACGCCCACGTTGCCGCATTATTCGTCATCAGGATTTCGTAGGAGATATTCTGTATAGCACCTTCGAAAGAGAAGAGTCTTATAGGCGACGTACGCGCTACGAGGTTAGCACTTACGATATCAGTCTGGTTGGTGTATTGACCGACGTCTAAATTGTTGAAGATAGGAATGCGAGCCAAGGGAGCCTCCCTTAGCCGACAGGAACGAGTGGACAGGAGCAGGATAACCAACCCCTAGGAAGTTGTCAAGATTTCGCAGGGTTCAGTGCGGTTGTTTACCCAACGTCAGCAGCCGTTTCACCGATACTTGCCTGGCCGTAAATGTGAACCTTGTGACCTTTGTAACCTGTGAGATAGATGGAGAAGTTTTCATTGACCAAAGCTTGGACTTCTTCAGCATCCTTTTCCGCCGTGTTCCAGTAACCTGCATCATGGAGATGGATCGAGAACAAAGCGTCTAAGCCGCGACGGTAGATTTCACTTTCAATCTTCCAGAACATACGGTTCACAACGTCGCCAGCGGCAAGCTGTATCGGCGTGTTTCTTAGCTTGGTTGGCTCAAGCATCCCTTCCATGTCTGCAAGCCGCCAGCCACGACGACGGTCGAGCGGTGGGAATATTTGAACACCGTGTTGCCGCACGTTACAATATTCTTCGTCGGCCCAGGCGTCCCATTCAGGGAAGCGTTTCCGAAAACCTTCGTGGATTTCTTCAATCCGTTCCAAAGTGAGCAGCGCACGGATCCCTGTGGAAAGTCTCCGGTCTCGGCGTAAGGTCTCGTAAATCTTTCGGGGCATCGCACCGTAAAAAAGAGCATATACAACCCTCTTTACCAAAGTACGGAGTCCACCTTTCTTTTTGAGGTCTTTTTCTTCCGTGAAGGCTACACCGAACACCTCTGCGGCGACCATGCTATGTGCATCGAACACGGGGTCCAACTTCTTCCAAGGTTCCGCAAACTCGTCAAAGGCGGGTGCGTTGAAAAGTTCTAAGAGGGGCGGTATACCCGCGAAAACACTAGCGATTCGGTATTCTACCTGCGAAAGGTCAGCCCCAACCCAAACACGTCCCTTCACCGCCCTGAACACTGCTCGCATCAATTTCGCCCAGTTCTGTGCGTTGAACTGACTTGTCCAACGGGTTCCTTTCATCGAAGTAGGATTCCAACTGGGATGTGTACAACCCGTTTCCGGATCGTAATAACGAGGACGTGTTGCTGGTTTTAATGTGTTGATATCCGCGTTCGCTTCGAAATAGCCAACGTAGCGTTTCACTAACGGTTGACTCAAATAATCAACAATCGCTTTGGTCGCGTGGCTTGGTTTCTGCTTTGTCGGGTCTTTCTCCGCACCGCCTTTCGTATAGTAAAGCGGTTCCAAACCTAAATGTTCGTAAAGAAACCAACGCGCTTGCCGCGCAGCCCGGGGATTGAAGCCTCTGTAATCGAAACCTTTCTTGCTGACGATGTGCCCGTTCGGATCTCGCACGGCACGCGCTGTTATGATGCGGTGGTTGTCTGGATTAACAGCCTCCGCTTTAACAAACTCATTCATCTCTTCAATTGCACCCGGCGTCCTGTGTATCTCGTCCTGAAGTGCTTGGAGATGTTGGTCACGTAGTTCAAATTGCTTCTTCCGAACCTTCTCGACTTCGACCATGTTCAGCGGGATGCCGTTTAAATGCGCTCGACGCGCTAGCTCGCATATCTGCATCGTGTGTTCGATCAAATGCACATTGCCGCGCCGGAAGACCTTGTTCATCAGTGGCTTCTTGATCAAACCACCGTATCCATGATCCTGACAGTTGTAATGGAGAAGGTCTAAATTGGTCGCTGTACCTTTCTTCTCGGCCTGACGAAAATCCCGCTTCCAGGCAGGTATATCCAACTCGGACTGACAAACGAAGTCTAAACCATGCGGTATGTCCGGTTGATAAAGGCTGTGCATGACGATGGTATCAATCAAGCCACCGCAATGATCCAAGAACCGACGCAGGAGCGTAACGTCGTAACCAAAATTGTGGTACGTCTTGCTGTTCTGACACAAGAGCACCTTTTCGATGATCCTACAAACGATGACCCACTGCTCTCTGTTCCAAGTGAAACGGTAACACTGTCGCACTTGATCCCATTCCAGAATTGTGAGGGCAATACCCGTCCGGTAATGCTCACTGGAAAACCCAAAGACAGTGAAAGCAGCCTTCCTAGAACCACCTTCCATCGTGGCTTCGACGTCTGCGGCCAGCGGTCGGTTCTCGGCTATCCAACGGTCGGTGTGCTCTTCTGCTAGCTTCAACTTGGCGTCGGCATCCCGCACATGTGGTGCAACCAAAATCTCTCTGTATACGGCTGGTCGTGCTCCCTCGGCAAAAGCCTTGGCCCGCTTAAACTTCTGTAACAAGACCGGATAGAATTGTGGCTTCCCACGTAATAGGTAGGCTGGATGGAAAAGCGGTATGACGTAGGTCAGATGCTTCTCTGTAAATACCCAGTTTGAAACATCGTGCCCTTCATGTTCAGCAAGAAGACGGCGTATATCGATGATGTGGAGCGCACCATGCCGCTTTGTTATGGAACGCTTACCCGTGAGTGCCTCCAAAGGTAAACCGCCAAAAGCGACAATTACACGGGGCTGTACAATGCTCAACTCCCGTAAAAAACGGTCACGGCAGTGTCGGACAGCACGCTCCTCTACTTCCTTTTTTAATAGCCATCGATCTGGCGCGATTTGGATCTCGCGCGGCTGGCAATTGGCTGTATTGCAAATGAAAAGCTCTTTTCGATCAATACCCGTTTCATCCAGTATCCGATTGAAAAGCTTACCTGACGGTCCTATGAAGGGTCGCCCTTGCTGCTCTTCACGCCAGCCGGGATGCATCCCCGCAATTACAATCTGCGCTTGCTTATTGCCCTCTGACTTGACGCATTTGCCTTGGAAGCGCAAAGGACACTTCTGGCAGTTTGGATTCGTTTTGGGGTTCCAACCTGAATCGAACAGGTTTGCACGGTTCATGCAGTATCCATACAGAACCATAACCCCGGGTCACCGGGGGTATGCGCGGGGGAGTGGTGGTGGTAGAGGGTCTGTGGCTCCTCCTCTACTCTCCTACTCTTCCCCTGTAAGGAAACCTGTGACGGGAGAAGAAGCAGCGCCCTGCCCACTTCCAGTACGGATGTACGCTCACGAGGTTTGATTAATGGCGGGCGGCGAAACGCCGACCGGTGGACAAGGCGCTGCATGGTACTACCTAGCTTACCGGAAGCTCATCGATCTGCGGCTCGGACTTGGGGCGCTCGGTCACCTCGACGCGGGTCGCGTCCAGGTCGTAGCCCGTGATCTCCCTGCCGTCCTCGCCCGGGTAGGTACGAGAGGTCAGGGTGGACCAGAACTTGATGCCCACGATCTTGGCGAAGTCAGGGTAGGTCTTCCCGTCCTTCTGCACCCAAGCCTCGGGGTTCAACTGATCGACCAAGCCCTTGCAGTAGTTGCGACCGCCCTCGGTCTCGTAGACGAAGTTGCGACGCAGATCCTGCCCACGGTTGGCGTTGGGGTTGTCGCCCTCCTTGGGACCGTCCAGAATGGCGAAGTGAAAGCGCAGCATCCGCTTGCCGTTACGGGACTGTGGGAGGCTCCAGTGCGTCAGTTCGAACAGGCAGGTACCCGGCTCCATTTTCTGAGAGCCAGTCCAGCTTTCCGAGCCGCTGAAGTCGATGGGGATGATACCGGTGTTGCGAATATCCTCGGGCATAATTTTTCTCCTTATTAGCCTCGGGGTGGAAGAGCTTTCCGATCGCTCTGAATGAACGCCAAAAACTCTTGGGTAAATTGTCCTAGCGAGGACACGGTCTGGTCTTCTCGCATCGGACAGGTACTGTCACAGATAAAGGTCACGGCTTCCTTGTACGGACGCCGCTTGGGTTTCCGAAGTGCGTCGTGTGCTGCGTCCAAGCACATACCGTAGGACGGGCACAGTTGGTTGCGAAGGGTGTCGCACTCCTCGACATGAATCTGCCGGTTGAGTGCGCGTGGTACACAATTCTCTCCCGCAGGTATAACTTCGCCCAGGTAAGAACCGACAGGTGGTATGACGCCAAGTCTGCGCTGACCCGCCCTTTGTACCTCTTCAAAATATTCTTCTTCTGACAACTCATAGCGTGGGTTGTTTGTGTTTGGTGCTCTGCTCATTTGGTCGACTCCTCAAAACTAACTCCGGGTTAACAGACTACCGTTCCACATGCGATGCACAGGTCGAAATGGATCTGGTCCTCCTTCTCTCGTAAAATCTTTAGTTCCTTGCACGTCGCACCTACCAACGGAGGGTTCGCTGGGAAGGTTTGGAAACGTGCCTTGTGCTTTTTCTTGCCGATACCTTCGACGTTGATGGCGCTGTAGCACTTCCAGTCAACGCTTGAACCGCAGACGGGACATGCCCATGGATGTTTGTCCACTACAGGAACCTCTCGTATATGTCCGCAGCTTCTAAAGTGCGACGGATTTCCTTTCCGACTGCTTCGGCTAGTGGCGGAGGAACCACATTTCCGATTTGTGATCGCTGGTCCGCCCTCGTCCCTAAAAATTCGAATGCATCAGGGAAACCTTGAAGTCGAGCCGCCTCGCGAGGTGTGAGCGGACGGTCGTAGAGAGGGTGTCCGTAGCGTCCTCTTGTGAAACTGTCAAAGCCTCCAGTAATTGTCGGACACTGGCCGTTCCACTCAAGCCTGCCGTACACGTCGGGCCATCCGCCTGAACTGGCGTCTACTTTTCTGTGGCACGGAAGTTGAAGGTGCTTTGGGATGTCCTGCCAGCCTCCTCCTTGCGGCACATAAGAAAACCGCTTCACATTGATCTCTGTTACTTTTGCCATTTGATGGTTTGGGTATTTATGATGGACCGAATAGTCCGCTGGAGGTTCGGGCAAATCGCACAACACTTCGCCAACCGTCCGCCACTGCGAAACGGAGGGGTTCGCCATGCAGAATCCTACGCCAAGGTCCACTCGGCAACCGACCATTACAAACCTGTTTCTTGTTTGAGCCAAACCGTAATCGGCGCAGTTGTAGAAATGCGGAAACAACCGGTAGTCTTCCAACTGTTCCTCAAATGCCGCTATGTATATTTTCCCTCTCTTTTGACCGAAGATGGCTACGTTCTCGAAAAGGAAGATTCTAGGTTTCAGTTCCTTTACCAATCTCAGGTAGTGAAGCACCAAATTGTTTCGTGAATCGCCCAAATGGGCCCCTCTTTTCTGCTTTGAAAATCCTTGGCAAGGAGGGCCGCCGGAAAATAGCGGCAGTTCGCCTGCTTCTAACTCAAGAAAATCAAGTATTTGATCTCCTGTGATTTTGCTTGCGTCAGCATGCCAGCAAGGGCCGGGCAGGTTCAGTCGGTGCGTTTCCACTGCTTTTTCATTGAAATCGAATGACAACGCGGGTGTGAAGCCTGCGCGTTCCAAACCCAACGACATTCCGCCGGGACCGCAGAAACTCTCAACGAATAACGGCATTCACAGGCCCCCCGGCGTTCTTTTTGCGGCATGTTGTATCGCGAGTACGTCTTGCCGCGCCTTATCGACGTCGGCTTTAAGCAGTCCGTCCCTCGTATGGATACCTGGAAGGTTGACCTTTACGTTACGCCAACAACCCCACGCCTTATTTAAACCGTCCTTCACGTCATCCTTGTGTGGCCCGATGATATCTACGAGGACGCAAAAGCTCTGCCGCGCCGGTATCGTGATCGGCTTCTCAAAGTAGTGGTAGGGGCCGACCATGTACTCCGTAGACACGGTACGTACGAGGTTGTCGATCCGCTTGAGCGACTTCGGCTCTCTCTTCTGGAGTTCCCGCATCGACGTCTGGATCTCGTCGTTAGGGAAAACCAACTCCGATGCGAAGGCGTTGAATTGTGGCATGTCGCCTACGCAGAGAGTCACCCTCATGTGCCCCATGAGCATTTCGTACAGCAGCCGTTCATCACCCGGAAGCTGTCCCGCAAGGTGTGTCGTAACTGACATTCCTATAGCCAGGAAGGTGTTGTCGGTAGGGAACGTGCTCGACGTAGCCATGTTCGTCCAGTGGTACAGACCCAAATTCGTACCGTTGAAGAGCCTCTGCTGGTCCATCACGGTCGGGTTCGCGGCTTCTCCAGCCTTGGCGTTGACCAAGGAATCGTAGTAAACCTGATATTGCCGCGAGCGGATTCCAATGAGCTTGGGCATCACGCCACCTCTTTCTTGCAAGTAGTACAGAAGTCGTACTGAAGGGTCTTCGACAACACGACCGGCTTCGACGTTGGCTTCGTACAGGTGCAGTAGTCGGTTGCTGCCATCATCGCTGTCGCGTTGGCATCTGCGGCACAGTAGTCGGCCAAGCAGTCTGCTACGTGCTTCTTGCAAGGACCGCTCGCGTTCTCCCGGTGACGTTCCCGTATCCCTTCGGAGGGTTCAACCTTACGGCAGATCTCGTCGGCACTCGGTGGGCCGTTCTTCCAATCGGCTCGGGTTTTGTTCCAAGGGAACTTCAAGTCATACAGAGGCATGGCACCCTCTCCTAAAAATTCAGGCAAACATCCACGGACGACTCCAAGTGGATTGCACGCTCAATGAACTTTTTGAACTCTTTCCGTTTCTCTCCGTAGTATTTGTCCCACAACTTCATGCGGGCTTTACCCAGAGGCTCGCCGTTCTCAAGAATTCCCCACGCCGCTAACTTCTTCGCGTCCGGTTTAGGGAACCAAAGGTCTAAATGTTCTACCAAGTCCTTCAAGTGATTCAGTTCCAACACACCATCGCTCATGCTCATTGTAAGCAGTGGTCTGATGTGTTCGTGCCAAGACAACTCCCAAGTCCAGAGGACGCCAAGATGCGTGTATGGATCCTCGTAGAGATACTTGGGCGGATATACCTTGTCGTAGAGCGCATTGAGTTTTTTCACACCCGCAGTCTTCACTGCGTTCATAAACGTCTTCCCGTGACGTTCTTCAGCTTCCGCCAGCGGTTTGTTTATGAACAAGAAGACGCTCACTTTTTGTTCCACACCAAGTTGATGCTCGATCCGTTACTCAACACAAGACGTTCTCTTGTCGATTTTAAGAAGTCCAACACCTCGGGCGGCTTTGTTACTGTGGGCATCGATAGCCGTATCACTTCAACACGTAGCGCCGTAAATTCTGCGGCGGTATCATAGTTGATTACCAAGCTACGGTCGCTCACTGTACAAGCCTCGTTGTACGTCTCCACCGCGATCCGCTTACATGCTTCACGCTGTTTCGGTGGTAGAGGTACGCCCGTGGGAGGTCCACCGGAACGGACCCCTGTAAGGTGCGGTCTGATGCCCAAAAGCGTCAATTTAAACCTTCGCTGGACGTTTCTTCGTTTTTATGCGCTATCGCTAACTGCGCTACAGGTTCTTCACACACCGCGCAGATAATCCGAAGCCGGTGCGCTTCCTTGTCGTAATAGGTCCAGGTACCCTCACCGGGGTGACACTCTCCGTGCAGGAAGATTGTTTCGTCTTCGCAGTCTTTACCACCGCAAGGACATTTCATCGCTTCCATATCTTCACGGTAAAGTGTCTTAGGTGTCTTAGGCATCTGTCTTTTCCGGGTAGCGATCTGCATCGCAGTCGTCGCACAGCGTCTTGACCCAACCTTCACCCCTTCTGGTTCCTGGCTTGCTACACCTTTCGCAGATCTTGTAGGACATGGCCTCGGCCATCGCGATAGCGCCGGTCTGCCAGGGGTTGGTCTTACCGTCTACGTAGAAACGTAAGACACCGAACTTCTCCTTGATCTGAACTACTTTGATTGTAGTCTGTTCACTTGAAAGTAAGCCGCAGAGCGTTTCAACTATAGGCATCCATCCGTCACCAAAGTACACACCACACGCAACTTTCTCAGGGAACAGCTTCGGGTATTTCTCAGCGAGTTCTTTTTCCTGGCTCATTTCTTTCTCCAACTCATGTCGAAGCCGTCTTGCCAGGTGTCCCGGTACGGACCAACCTCGACAGCGTCGAAGGAAGTATCTTTGATAAGTTCCAGACTCTTTTCGCATAACGATCTCGACTCTGCGGCAAGGCCCGATCTCTCGTAGATGTTCAATTCCGTTCCCACGGTTTTTAACTGTTTTACCAAGAGGTTCGTCTGCTCTCGCAACGCCGCGACCATGCCGATCAACTGAGCGCGGGTGGGTTCGCTTGTTCGCACGTTTATATAGCTCTTACACGCAGGGCAAGTAACATTGTCCGGGGTACGTGTGGCCTGTACCTTGCCGCAATCATCGAGCGTCATGCCGCATCCAACGTTGTTGGCTACGTCTCCCCGCAGGTTGTCGTCGTAGGGATCCCACCAATGCAGGGCGCGGGTAGGCTTGTCTTCCTCCGCATCATCGCAAAAAGGCAATCCCGGATTGAATGTACCCCCGAGGTAACCACCTCGTGGCCAGTTTTTCTTACTCATGCCGCCATCACCTTGACCATGTCGGCCAGTTGGTCAAACCCGGTGCCCTCTTGGACATCGAAGTCCGCGTTGTAGTTCACGCGCTCCAGGTGCGCTCCGCGAGCGCCGATGATGCGACCGGCGAGCATGTCGCCGTACATCTTCTCGTACTCGTCGTGCAGTGACTGGAGGTACTCCATCTCTACGCCGACTTCCACATCGCGGTTGCGTTCTTTCATGCGCCGGTACGCGGTCTCGGGCGACGTGTACAGGTAGATAACGTGCGTTGGGAACCGTAAGCCGTTGCGCATAACCTCGAAACAGAACTTGTAGCAGTCGTGCTGTTCCTTGCTGATGAATTCGCCCTTGTACAGGAGGCTCTCAAAGTTCAAGTCACCCCAAATCGTGCGGTCCAAGAAAATCGGTCCCTGCGGGGGGTTTCTTGTCTGCGCCAAGTGCATGGCGGTCTGCTTCGTGGCGTACCTGTAGTGCAGCAGAAAGATCTGCATCACGAACGGGAGGTGCCACGGGTAGCGTGCGTGAACGTTGCTCGCGCCCAACATGAACTTGTTTAGGAGCAGCGTGATCGCGCCGGCACCACCGTGCTGCGCGACGGCATCCGCGGCAACGTCGAGATCCGCAACAAAGAACTCGTCTTCCTTTATACCTACCTTGAGGTTGGGAATAACACCCTGCATCAACTTCTGTGTGGCCTGTACCGGCATGAAGCCCTCTTTGCCCTGACGAAGCTCTTCGTAGAACTTTGCCAGGAACGGATTCGCATCCACAGGCTCTTCGATGACCACGCCGTTTACACGCTTGGCCACCTCGCGGCAGAACGTCGTCTTGCCGATACCAAGCAGTCCTTCGACGCCTATTACAGGGACGGTCATGGGTTACACCGATATCAACTGCGTGCCACCCTCGGGATTTAAACGGGAGGCCAGCGTTTCGAAACTTGGTTTGTAGCAAGGGGCAGCCAGTTGAGCCTTGAAATGCGTCCCTGCTTCGAACGGGGTTCCGATCCAATTGTAGGGGCACTTGAGCCAGAGCCGGTGTACGTCCTGACGTTCGGTTGTAGCAGTTTCGCCTTCGCCGGTTTTGACTTCGGTCTCCTTGAGGTCGAGGAAGCCAACGACGTTGCAAGAACCAAGCAGCATCTGGAGCGTCTTCTGCCCCGGGATGTCGGGCACCATGCGCGAGATGCTCTCACCGTCACGCTCGTACCGGACGTGGCACGTCCACACGAAGTGCGTACCCAAGTTGTGGAAGCGGTTCCGCATGTTCTTGAGGTGCTCGTAGAACTTGTCCCACACGTCGAAGGTGGCGCGGCGGTTGCCGTAGTCCCTCTTCTCACTGATGAACATGTGGAAGTATTGAGACGAGGTGTCCAGCGCCCAAGTCTTGTAGCCACGGTCCAGTTGCAGCCCTTCAGCGTTATCGAGAAGCTGCTGCATGGATACGTTGTTCGCACCCGCAGGGGAGCCGTCCACCGATACCACGTTGAGGATGTCGATGTCCGTGCGTCCAGACGCTTTCAGCGTAGGCCGCGACGAGCGTTCCGGTCCAACAGCGAGCACCAGCATGGGTCCAGGGAAGGTGCTCAAGATGTGCGTCTTGCCGTGCTTGGTATGCCCGTAGAACAACGCCGTGATCGGACCAGCGGGCGTTTGGTCTACGTTTTGAATTTTGTCGAGGATGTTCATCTGGTCAACTCCTTAGGGGGCTTCATGGGTTCGTAGGCAGGAGACATAACTTCTTCGTAGTCGAAGTAGCCCGCTACCTCCCAGATATCGATTTCTTCTTTGGAGACTGCAATCACGTTGTCATCAAACGTGAACACTTTCTTGGGCACCCGAATCATGCCGTTAACGAATTGCAAGCCCTCCTCGGTAGGACGATAGAAGCCGGTGTGCTTCCGTGTATCGTCTTCCGTGTTCGGCTTCCGCTCCAACAAGTCCCACCAGCGTAGCGTAGGGTGTTGGTTTGAACGGAGCAGCCAGCGTGGACCTGTGTTCGGTACATCGATCCACTGTGCATCATTCTGCTCCCACGTATACACGATCCAACGGAGGCCAGCCGCCATCTTGTAGTTGAGGGCGCGTCCGTAAACTTTTCCCCAACGGCCACAGCAAGGACACGTAGTACCGTCCGGTAGACGCCCCACGAATTCTTCTTGAGCCTCTTGTAACGTGTGGTCGCATGGATCTGGAAGTTCCGGTCGCAACTCATACGCCAAGGCTTGGCTGAAAAGGTTTAGCTGTCCCATCGTATCTCCTAGAAGGTTGGCCCTGTGACCGGCGCTGTCGTCGGCTCCGCTTTTTTTTCTTGTGCGTAGAGCGCCTTTTCAAAAAGCTCGATCAACTCTTCCAACAAGTCGGTGTAGTCATACTCCATAGACAACCGAGCCATGACACCTTCACCGATTTCTTCGGCAGTCAGGCGATCAACCTCTTTAAAATTGTCGGCCTCCTGTGCGGCCAAGCTGTGAAGGTTGTCGATACCAAAAGTGAGGTCGCGAAGTTTACGGATGGTTTCGCGGATCTCGTCGGCGCTCATGTTTATGATCTTCGCCATCAGTAGTCTTCCTTCTGGAGGTTGTCCGACCACTCCTGCGGGAGTTTTGTTTCACGCCGTGCGTAAGACCCTTTCTCGATAGCCTTGGCGAGCGTTTCCAGTACATCGGGCACATCGCCTACGAAGAGCTTCGCGTGTTCCCGTATCGCGTGGGCGATGCGTTTACGTTCGCCTTCGATTACGATCTGGCGTAACGCCTTCGCGGCCTGTTCCCACCTGTCTACATCAGGCATCGTCTACTCCATCACCGCCGCTCCGTAGCGACTCATAAGTCTCACCCACGCTTCCGACGTACCGGCGTTTTTACGTACTTGTTCTTGAACATGTGCTCGGAGCAGACGTCGCTCTTCTTGACGCGGGGGTATAAGCCATCCTTGGGTGGTTTGAAGCGGCAGTTCCAAGCCGGTACATTTTGTTTGTCTACAGGCTTTTCGTCGCGTGGCATCTTCTTGCTCCACTGACAGTTTTTGCATTTAGGCTTGCCGCGCGGTTTGATACGACGCGCTTTATGGCGCGACTCCTCGCGGATTATCCAGCGTACTTCGTGCTGAAAGCGTTTCTGCCAGCTATACAGGATGGCTTCTATGAGATGTTTCAGGATTGGCATTTGGCACCCTTTTCGGTTGCGTTCCTATTCGATCTCAAACTTGACCATCGACCACTTGTCAGGAGCGAACTGAGCAGTGATGATGGGATCGCCTTCTTCCGGCTCCAAAATGAACGAGAGCATCCCGTTCACATTGATCTTGTGACGGTGTCCTTCACAGACGATGTCAAAGCTGGTGTTACCGCTCTCGTACTTTACGTTCCAATTTTTAACTTCCACGTTCTTCCTCCTTTTGAGTTTCTTGTCCCTGATCATTGCCCAAGGCGTTACTTTCATATGTGCTTCCTACTGCTTCATGATAATTCCATATCGTCAAAGTCCAACGCACTCAATTCGGCCAACAGTTTGGCGGTACTTTCTTCTTCGCTACGACCACCAAGCTGCTCACACATAGATAACGCGCCTGGATCCTGAACACAGTTTTCTATGGCCTTGGCCTTCTTCAACAAGTGCTCGTACATGAGCATGTCGATGCTGTCCTCAACGACGAGGTACGAAATCAAAACGTTGGACTTTTGTCCCTCGCGGTGTAGGCGTCCTTCTGCTTGGAGCAGCGTGGCTGGTACCCAGTACAAGTCCACGCACAAGGCGTAGGAAGCGCAGGACAGTGGATTCAGTGCTTGTCCGGTTGCACCCAAGGTTCCTATAAAGGCGCTGCCGGTATCACCTGTATCATCTTCTAGGTCACGGAACTGTGTCGCCAGCTTGATCCTTCGTGGACCTGTAGTTTTACCTGTCACGGGACCGAAGACGTGGACACCTTTCTTGATCAACTCCTTGGAGATGTACTCTGCGGTTTTTTGGTACCAGCAGAAGACGACAACTTTTTTGTTCCAGGCGTTGTTGACCAAGTCCATGGCTTCACGGACGGCGACGTCTCTCTTGGCCCACGAGATGTGCTTGGCCATGCCTGTCAGGCGCGAGATGGTTTGTGCGCCTAGAGAACCGGATCCAGCGGTCAGCGTTTTTATGGCACCCGCGACCTCAACGTACTTTTTAAACGCGGTCTGATTTAAACCGTCTTTGGGTATTTTGACGACGCGGCGTTGGAACGCGGGGAGTTCCTTACGGACGTGGAATCGGCTACGGCGCAGCAGTACACGGGTGAGCCGGTAGCGCAGTTCCTCGATGTTGCTCTCGCCTTCGTCCTTCCACCCGTACTCGTCGCGGTGTGCAGCGCACCAACGCGTCCGGAAGCTGTTGCGGTGGTATCCTGCCCAAGGCACCCACGGTCCCCACAGGTCAGGTTGAGCGCAGTCCAAGAGCATCCACAGGTCGCGCACCGCGTTGGTGACCGGGGTCGCCGTCATTATGATGCGCTTGTGGATGTTGCTGTCCTTACAGAGTCTCTGCGCGGCCCTGGCGTCCTTCCTGCGAGGGTTCCGTAGATTGTGGGCTTCGTCCAAAATAACGGCTCTCGGTCTGACGTGAGCCGCTAACCACGGCTCCCAGGCATCCAAGACGTTATAAGTAAGGAAGTAACCATCCGCTTCGGGCAACTTGCTTGGGTCTGGGCTGCGGCTCTTGAGTTGGGCCACGTTTAAATTGTAGTACTTCGCTGCATCGGCATCTTCACCGACCCAGGAGCCAAGAGCGATAAGCGGTCCTACGACGATGAAGGGTCGTAGAAAGCTGTTTTCGTGGAGGTAGTGGATAGCCTGAATTGTTTTTCCAACGCCGGTATCGTCTGCGACGAGGCACCCTTTGACCGACTTGTCTATAAAGGTGACGCCCTCGTTTTGATACTGGCGAAGCTTCAACCCGGATGGAGCGTACCGTGCCTTGGGTACAGCGTAGTCGCCGTTGCGGGCGGGCAGTACATTCTCTGGCAGGTAGTACCGACCGTACTTCTTGCTGTACACCACTCCCGGCATTAATTCCAAGAGTTTAGGGTCAACGAACCCCTTAGTCCGTAGAGCGCAGAAGCCGCTCGGGGCAGGGTCGCCAACGATAGCGCCAGCAAGGGTTAGCATTTGGTCAAGATGCTCCGTTTGAAATTCAGTTGTGTTGCTGTTGAGCAAAAACAGCATCTCCCAACCGACGCGTTACGTCAAAATTTTTCTGCGATTACTTTTCATCCTCGTGGAAACACAGGGCTTTTTAAAAATCTTGTCTAAGGTGTCTCTCTGTGAGATTCTGAAAAGACAGAGAGCACAGACCAGCGACAGCGAACAGCGACAGCGCCTCTTTCACCAATGATTCCCATAGGTTCGTAGCTTTACAGGAGAGCTTTGTGCCCGACCAAGACACTTTTGGTGACGTTTATTATGAAGAAGACCCCGAATCTTTTGATCTGCGGGAGGAGGGAACCCCTTCAAATGATTCAGGTTCTGGGGGGATCCAACCTCCTAGTAACGGGGGTGGGGGAGGTGGTGGTCCTCCAAGTGGAGGAGGTAGTCCTCCTAGCGGAATCGACAACGATATCAAACCGATAAACATCCCTGAACCGCAATATCCCCCTGACATGGACTTGGGGGAAGTTCCTTCGTATCCACCAGTCGTTTTACCCAACGATATCATGGAGTTGCGGCTGACAAAGGATATGTACCCGCAGGAGGGGTATATCCCAAAGTACGTTCGCTGGTCCGAAGGAACGACTGATGCCCCACGAGCGTTTCACCTTATAGGTGCCATGGCTACTCTCAGCGCAGCCCTTGGTGACAACTGGACCGCAGACTTCGCGGGTGGCCAAAACGTCAATTTTTTCGCGTTGTTGATTGCGGGTTCTGGTAGCCGGAAAAGCACCGCCCTACGGCGTGCGCTGACACTCATCCCGCAGGATCTAAA
>Ga0209756_1002739_pt1 | contig 14912 bp, 14 predicted proteins | sample ETNvirenome_6_85_FD_184071 | JGI IMG/M metagenome (GOLD analysis project Ga0209756, IMG submission 184071) | Marine viral communities from the Pacific Ocean - ETNP_6_85 (SPAdes) (version 3) | ecosystem: Environmental > Aquatic > Marine > Oceanic | place: Pacific Ocean | collected 2013-06-19
GAGCCTGACGTTACACTGGTGTTCACTGATGCTGAGATGTTCGGTAGCGACATGCAGCACGTTCATGATGCTGGAGCGGTCATTGTTCTTGATGGGCCGCCAGATTACTACGCTCGCCAAGTGCTTGAGCAGGTGAACCCGCGAGTGATCACTGTTACTGACTCATCAGTAGCAGCATAACCTTAAACTCTAAGCGCCGCCCTACGGGGCGGCAAGGATTAACTATGCGAACAAAGACTTATCGAATCGCGCAGCGACAACGTGCAATCAATAAAGCGAAGAAGGTTCTGAAGTTAAATGGCATCGAGGAAAAATATGCAACGTATTGGGCTGACAATCTGGCGAAGTCTAGCTGCTGGATGGATCAGCCTGACGGAGAGAAATCCCAGTATTTGGCCGTTTTTTCGGAGGAATGGGAAATTTCGGCTTCACCAGAGCCGTTCTAAGCAATTTAAATGGAGTACCCCTACCCGTGGTATTCCCTAATTTAGAGGAGAACGAAGATGGATAGTTCAAGCTTTGACGTTGAGCTGCCTAATTGGATCACCCACGAAACAGGCAAGCGGATACCGCTCAGGGTGGTTGCTGAGGTTGGTGACTGCGAACCTGATGTCGGAGTGATGGGCAATGGCAACGTTGCCCTGACCGTCCTTGAAGTGTATTGCAGTGAGGATGGATACGATCCAAACGAAAACATTATCGATTGCTTTGATCAGCAACGCATCGATGATATCGCCCACGAAATATACCAAGCTTACTATTAAGGTGAGCTGTACTATCATAAGGCTGGCTGGGCCAGCCTTGAGGAGACTGTATGAAACTGAAACACGGGCTAGACCCGTTAATTTTTGCTTGCCTAGTGGAGGGCGATCATCTGCTAATCAATGATGACAATGAGCTATCGTTGAGCTTAAGGATGTACCATGACAACCGGCATAGCTGGCTGGAAGTGCCTCTGATGTTGTTGGCATACTTGCGCTGTGGGCCAGACAGTTTTAGCAAGTATTCCTACATCGACATTAAAAAGGGAATGATTTATTTGGAGGAGGATGTCGATGTCAGTGTGTTTTATGAATTGCTGAAGTCGCATCCTACGCAAGACACCACAGCTCGCATCTCACGAATCTATGCGGAGGCTGAAGGTGAATTTGAGCAAGAGGTTTATCAAGAACTGTCACAGTACACGATTGCCGAAGGTAACTTTCTTGACTCCATTCATGTGAGCCTAAAAAATCACGGAGAGCAAAGCGCCATCCGCGACCTAGCGCCAAATTCTAAAGGCGCATCTATCCACTGATCGACAAACGATGATCGCTTACGACTGTCAAAGATGACCGGAGCAATTCCAAGTTATCTGCTGCTAACATGTCATGAGCAACAGCCTTTAACATAACTTCCGCCGCATCAATTCCTACCTTCTTACCCACCAACCGCAACGTTCGGCGCAGCGGCATTAGCCCGTTGTGCTGCGCTGAATGATTGCCCCCACCCAGTGGCATCCCATCCAAACACACTCCCTTAATATGAATCCCAGCCATCACGCATTGCCCTAGCACGTACTCGCCTGCAATATGTTCCCGCACATCAATCATTTCCAAATCCAACAACGTGTCCAGCAATGTCTGGTTTTTCACTCTCGCCGTTGGAATCAATCCACCCTCAATTATTATTTGTCTTTCTGCGCTCAAAAGTTTATATCCATCTCAGTCCAATGTGTTGGATTCACGATTTCTTCCGCAGGAACCCGGTAGTTTGAATACCTTCCTGTTGACTTGTCATAGTTAAGCGGCACTGCGCCCTGCTTGCCGATCCACTTAAAGCGAGATTTCCAGCAATGGATTTCTGTGTCATCACCTGAGCGATGCACTGTGATTCCCAGATCAGCCTTGGCGAACCAAGCTGCACTCCCTGAGATCGACATGCCAGTCGGTATTGGCATAGTGCCATCCTCGCGTGGATACATCTTGGCAGGGTGAGCGATGAACCACACATGAACCCCGTGCGCTTTCGCGAATGCAGTGACCTTGGTGAGCATACTGCTGATGCTTTGCGACTCATCCGATTGATTATTTTTCTCTATATAATTGTACGGATCGATAACCAACCCGCGAATGCCTAGCCGCATCACTGCCTGTTTAGCCCTGTCGATGATCGAGTCGATTGTACTGACCGCCCCATCTCTGGAGTCGAGAAACACAAAATGCTTGTCGATAAATGCCGATGCATCCGTCAATTCCTTGTCGGTCATCCTTTCCCCCTCACCCTCGAAGAAGGTCTTGCCAACGATCTTCTCGCTAAGCTTGGCGATATGAAAATGAGGTGGGTTTTCAAATGAAGCAACAGCAAATTTCCAGCTACATCCTTGCGCCAGATTAACCATAAGCTGATCCACAAACTCAGACTTACCGGAACTGGGTACGCCCGTGACGACAGAGAGCTGCCCTTCCGCTATTGTGAACAAGTCATCAACAGTGGATAGGCCAGTGGACTCACCCGAGCCAACTCCCTTCTTGAAAATATCATGAACATCTTGAATATAAGACTTGGCACTATATACCCCTTTAAGGGGAAGCGGTTGTGACTTGCTGACGATATCTTTTAGCGCTTCTGGGCCATGCTGCTGAATAACTTCATTCGCATCCTTGCATCCTGCTGGGTAATTGATCGCCCAGCACTTAGCCCTGCCAATGCGTCTAGCGATCTCCTCTGCCAGTGCGTGACCTGCCTTGTCATTGTCTGTCGCTAAGATGATCTTCTCGCAACGCTCAATGAGTTCTCTGGCTTCCCAGATGTAACTGAATTTGTTGTCATCCTCTGGCGAAAATGATCTGCCGCTGACCATCTGCGGTGCACCGTTGGGACAGCTCACTGCGGCAATGCCAGCACTCGCGAGTGCCAGTGCATCACACTCGCCTTCCACGATGATTAGTTCTTTCGCATCGTCAGGAATAAATTCGATACCATAGAAATGTCTTGCTGCCCCTTCTTGCGTAAATGCTTTTTCGTTTATCGCTCTCCACTTAATAGCGCTGGGCTGTGACCGATCACCATATACGAAACCAATAGCATCGAGTTCGCCGAAGCCGTTGAAATATCTCCTGCCAGAAATGACAGGCAAATCAATATCTTCCGACCAGAGAATTCCCCGTGAGTTGAAAAAGTTTCTTATTGATGACTGGTCAACAGTAGCGCGAGGTTCAATTCGCGTCACTTTCGACTCCTTGTAAAAATTATTTTTTGGGCGAAATAAACTTCCGCTTTCGTTGCAGTGATGGCAAAAGTAAAGTTTAGTTCCGTCAGGATTTATAGTTACTGCGAGAGTTCTTTCGTGTTTCTTTTTGCGCGAATCACTGCAAGCTGGGCAAGCGATGCGGCAGTCATCAACAATAGTTGACAACTTCTCCTCTATTAATTCCATAGTGTTTGACCCTGTTAATTTTTGACCTCAATTTCTTTTATTAGCTTCTTTATTATCGCACGTTGCTGGTTACGCTTTAGCGGAATCATTGCCATGACTTGTGCCCGAATAGCATTGCAATCAACATTGACAAGTTTGCAATCATCCTCAAACTCGGATGAAACAATATACCTCATCGCATCATCACGCAATTTCTTTTTGCTTGCGGTCAGATCGCACAGCGCGAGCCGAATGCTCTTGTGAATTAACCTCTCCCAGCCGCCAAACGAAGATATGACTTCTGGGCTTATCCCTGTCGAGGCGGTGGAAGATGTGCTTCTCTTTGACTTGCCTGTCGTTGCCATAGATGACCCCCTGCATACAATCTAAAATTACGGACTCGTCTAAATCTGGGCGGCGAGAAGCGTAATAGATAGTTATATGAACCGCCAAGTCTCCATCCAGCAGACTGGCGAGCGGTTTGACCTGTTTCTCAAAAGCTTTGACGTAGTCCCTAGCCTTTTGACTCTTAATCACTGCTGGACGCTTCCCAAACATCACCAGTTTTCTGGAGTTCGCTTTGCTGGCAGGTTCCCCCATCACTTCTATATATGTTGCAGTGTCTGGAATCATTCGGTATCATCACTTCTGATTTGTTCAATATTACAACAGGAGAATACTCATGTCACGCATCGGCGACTATGTCATAGGAGAGCAAGAAGAGGGGAGGATGGATATTCCTGAACCTGCCGAACCCCAAATCCCTGCGAGGGATGAATCCATTAAGATCGAAGACAACATTCCCATTCCACCCACCATGCGTGAACGCAGCGATCTGAACTCACGCTTTGGCAACTTGCCATTCGGGCGAATGCAGGTAGGGCAGAGCTTTGCGCTAACGGACATGTCAGAGAAGGAATACACGGCGCTCCGCGCCCGAGTCTCTCGTGCCAACAAAAAGCATGATGGGCGCTTTTCACTCCAAACCGAAAACCGCACAGAGAATGGCATCTCTGGCCGAATATTTCGGGTGCAATAATGCACTTCACCAACATCACCAATTTACCTGAGCCTGTATTTAAGGCGCTTTCCGCTGACAACTATAACAGTGGGGAGGTGAACTCTAGCGTAACCACACTCATCGACTCCCCCCAGATCAAAATCCTCACGCGCAAGCATAAAGATGACATCAAGATGGATGTGAGCGAGCGGCTGTGGAGTGTTCTGGGTACAGCAGTTCATTCGATGTTCGAGGATCACGCCAGCGGGAGTTACCTGAGCGAGGAACGTCTGTTCACGGAAGTCAATGGATGGAAGATCAGCGGAGCGATTGATATCCAACGCAAGGAAGATGATGGAACCGTTACCATCCTTGATTATAAGTGTACGTCTGTCTGGTCAATAATCTTTGGGAAGGCATCGTGGGCGCAGCAGTTAAATATGTATGCGTATCTGGTGAGGAAGTGCAAGGGAATGAACGTAAGCGCATTGCAGATTGTTGCGGTATTAAGAGATTGGAAACAATCGGAAGCGCACAAGCATGATTATCCCGACAGTCCGATCATGGTGGTTGACGTTCCCTTATGGCCGACAAGTCAGCAGGATGAATATGTCGAAGAGCGGGTTCGTGTTCACCAGCAAGCGGAGTTCGATTATCTGAATGCCAATCCCATTCAGAAATGTTCCGAAGAAGAACGCTGGGCGAGGCCATCGAAGTATGCTGTGATGAAGAAGGGACGTAAGAGAGCGGTGAAGCTGCACGATGATGAGCGAGATGCTCATGGTCACGCAGATGCGCTAGGTACAGGTCACTCTGTTGAGTTTAGGAAAGGAGTATCCACTCGCTGTGAGAAGTATTGCGCGGTTGCGATGTTCTGCCCCCAATTCCAGAAGGAGATTGCGAAGGATGAATGAGACAGAAATTCTGGCTAAGGACAGTGCCACGATGGGCAAGACAATTGGCATTGTGCGAGGCTTGCAAGGCAAGACAAATATCAAAATCGTATTCGACATCGGCTCTGTGGTTTTCCAGCCAGCCGCTGGGCGCGAGTTCACCATGACGAATACACTTTTCAACCAACTAGATACTAATGAAATCGTTAACATAATTGAGGGTCATATCAATGGAAGCATCGAAAGAGTTTAAACTCGCGTGGCGCAAGCAGCGCGATAATATAAAAGTCCCTGAGAAGGACGCGAACAATCCACATTTCCGTAGCGATTACCGGAGCTGGGAAGTCACCGAAAAAGCGTTGAAGGATGCTGGGGTGAAGTTCCACTTTGTCACTGTCAATCACCCCGATCAAGCAGGCGTGGAGTGGTGGGTAGAAATCGAAGGAGAAGAGGCGTGTGTTAATACTACGCTGGTCGATAAGGCTAAGCGTGATCCCCAAGCCTCTGGCGGATGCTTCAGCTATGCAATGCGCTACTGCGTATCCACTTATCTCGGCTGGGGTATCCCTGATCTGGACGATGACGGAAATCACGCAACTGGATTGGATTCCAGTTTCAGTGTGGAAGAATTTGGGGAAGTGGATCAGCCAGTGAGCCAAGCCCCTGTTGCTGATGACAAGTCAACAGGAAACATAACCGCTGAACAGCAAGCAACGCTTCTGATTAGCACCATCAATATGCAAACCAGTGCCCAAGCACTGGAAGAGTATTGGAAGAGCAATCACGCAGAGTTTACTGCGCTCATGGCACAAGACGCTCAGCAATACGAGCGAGCAATTCAAGCATTTCAAGCGCGAGGCGCACAATTCAAAGGAGTACAAAAATGAAAGAGCCATATAAAAAGCCCAAGGGCTATCCAGCTAACACCAGCGGAGGGCTGTGGACTAACAAAAAAACCAACCATACCCAGCCTGACTGGAAGGGCGCAATCGAGATCACCAAGCATCAGATGGAGCAGCTTATTTACATGGGCCAAAGAGGGCAAGAGCCTAAGCTGCAACTGGCAGCGTGGGCGAAGCAAGATGGGAGTGGCCTTACCTATTACTCCTTGAGCGGTGATGTGTATGTTAAGGATGCACCACAAGCGGCTGCTCCACCAGCACCTGCTCCACCAGCACCTGCTCCAGCAGCACCTGCTCCAGCAGCACCACCCATGCCATCATTCGATGACTTCAATGACGGAACTTTTTAAAGACGTTCCCATTCGCAGCAAGAAGCTCCTCTCCGCCGCGAGAGGAGAGCCTTGCGTGAACTGTGGCCGCAACGATGGAACGGTGGTAGCAGCCCACTACCAAGGGCTAAGAAGCTCTCAGTACGGGAAGGGTAAGGGGCAGAAGCCCCATGACATTCTCGTAGCTGACCTTTGCCACAAATGCCACTCCGCTTTCGACAACTATGAGATTGGAGAAGGAACAGGACTGGCGAAGAAGATTGATGCATCTGAGCAGTTCCAACATCTGATACTCAAAACCTTGATCCGCAGATTCCAAAAAGGAAAAATTCAACTATGAAACTTTACCTCAACAAACTGCATGACACTGAGCAGCTCACCAAGCTGCTTTTTTTTCTCCGTGATATTTTCCCCGCGAGACTACAGGAAATCGTAGACCTTACTGCTGACATGTCATATGGAATGACCATCGAACTCAAGCCCCAGAAAACCAATCGCTCAAGGCCACAAGAAAACTACTATAGAAAGTGGGCACGAGAGTTCGGCAAGCATGTCGGTCTGACACCTAACGAGCTGCACGAAGAGATACTCTGTATTCACTTTGGCAGCGAAGAGGTTGACACACCATTCGGAATAAAGCGCAGACCGATCCAGCGAAGCAACGACTCGGATCGTGACGAGTATACAGAGCTGATTGGGACATTAATCCGTGTTGCAGCAGAGATGGATTTCACGATTCCTGAGCCTAGACATGATGATGCTTGACATGTGACTCATACTCATGTATAAGGGTTATGTTACCTAAAAGAAGTTATCTATAAACGAAAGACGCAAAGGAGACATGCATATGTCTTATAGAAAGAAGAAGCAACCAAAGCAAACTGGGCTGGGAATATTGCGTGATCTTAAAATCACTCACAATTCTACACCCTCAGCACCAACCACCACGCCCAGCAACTACACGCCTAACAAGTTTGCTGAGCTGGAAATCACGGACGAGAGGCCAGCGTACATTAAAGCCTTTCCAGAAGTTGTCGAGCTTAGGGGTTATATGGAAGAGATGGAAATGGGATCAGGAGTTAACGTGCCTTTTCATTTTCTCGCCACCAAGCCAGCCACAGGTTGGGACGTTGAGGCACAGAGAGAATTAATCGACAAGTTTAATTACTCAGTGCGGAAGTATGGCGAGAGCCTCAATCTCAAGAACGCAGATGGAACACCTAAGCGATTCGGTACTCGCACCATCTCGGAAGCAGGAAATCGCCACATCACTCCTTCCGATCCCGCTGCCCACATACGGATTATCGTAGCCTCACCCAAGGTTCCAACCAGCGAAGCGCCTTACAAGACGCAGAACCTCAAGCTAAAGCTGAGAAAAAATGTTTATCTATATCTATCTCAGCAAGCTAAGATCACCGGAGAGCCGATGACTGGCATCGCTCAAGACCTCCTCGAAGAGATGATTAAGGAGCAGCGTGAGGGATATTAAAGTTACAGTGGAACTCACAGGCGATGAGCAAGACGCAGAAGAGCTGCTTGATCTTCTGCGTTTTATCGCCGAAGAAATTAAAGTTAAACGTGACCAAGGGGAGGACGAGGAAAATGACTAACCCTACTGTTGACATGTTAAGAGCAAGACTTGACGCAAGACGCACACGCTTTCTGAAGTGGCTTAGCGAAAATCCTGACGTATGGTTGGAGTTTGTTAATCTGTCGTTCACTGCGATCAACAATGGAAGGAAGCACTACTCGGCATGGCTTATTGTGGCGAGGATTAGGTGTGAGAGGGAAATCAGATCAAGTGATGGAGACTACAAGATAAGCAACGAAAGGACTGGTTGGCTGGCGCGATACTTCCACTACAAGTATCCCGAATATAACGGGTTTTACAAGACACGACCTATGAAAGAGGAAAGACTCTTGACGGAATTACGCTCACGCAGTAATGTAGTACCGTTGCATATCAACTCTTCAAAAGGCTAGGGGTTTTGCTATCTTTGCCCCCATAGGCGCTCTCGCGGTAGCGTAGCCGAAACCGCTTTTACTCTGTCCTTCCCACCCTTTCATTAAACAGCTTGTTGAACCTATCGTAAGTCGATTGCTTGAGGTCTTGCAGCCTTTTCTCTTCCTCTTCTAGCCTAATGGTGTTTTCCATAGAGGTAGAGGTAAGTATTCTGTCGCGAATGGTGGCAAGCCTTCTGTTGATATTACGCAAGCGCTTGTCACTAGAATCCATCACCCTTTTCATTAGCAGCCGTGGCCTGTTTTCTCTTACAAATGCACCTCTATCCGCCCCTCGCAACAAGTTAAGCTGTCGATCATAAGCGTAAATATCATCGCGCCTATCGTAATACTGTGACTGACTTTCTCTTCCCGTTACTTCTCTCATGGCTCGGCGCACGAAAGGGATGTCATTAAGAGTAATATCTCCTTCCACATAATTACCTTGTAAATAATCTCTGCCAGCCCCAATCGCTTTTCCTGACCTCTCAACAGTAGCGCCTAAGCCTCCAGTGATCGTGTTGAAAAAGTGATCCAAAACATCAGGGCTGATCCAGCCTAGATCAATAACGTCACCACCCATGCTTTCATTCCCGCCAGTTAGCTCATTAAGAAAGCGTGTAGTGTTTTTGAAAATCTTAGGGGTAGACTGCTTAGCCCGATTAGCGGCTGGGATGTTAGGGCCAAAATCAAAGTTCTCAGTGTAAACCGGAGCGCCAAAGAAGTTTTCATTAACCGCTATCTCTACAAATGGTTTGCCTATCTGAGGCATAAGCCCTTTGCCCAAAAAGGTAAGTGGATTCTCTGAAGTGCCAAAGCCGACTGGCATAAAAGAGCCAAGGGAAGCAGCCACCAACTCACCCGCCGAGTCTTGAACGCTTTCAATCCCCATCATGTTCTCGGCGATGTTCACTCCCAGCACATGCAACACGTTGTACCCGTAAGGAAGAGGGATGGTGTAGTATTCTTCGGGAGGGCCATCATAGCCGGGGATCGCCGATTTCATCAAAATCAAATTCCTTTCTTTTACCCAAGGCTCTATCTGGCTGTAATAACTTTCGCCAAGGTCTTCGTCTTCCTCGCTTGAAAGCTCGTTCAGTCTGGTAATCAAAGCACCAAAGCTTACCATTGCAAGGAGCATACGCTGCTTGGCAGGCGAACTCATACCCCGTAAGAAGTTAGCTGTGCCTTGAACACTGGCATTGAAAAACAGGTAAAGTCCGTTAAGCAACTCCCCTCTGTTTCCCATGCGGTTAAAGTTAACGGTAAGGTTTTTAGAAAGAGTAGCAGCCTTAGCCACGGCCAACTCTCGCGACAGACCATTCTTTATAAACGCATCTCTGGCTTTTTTGAAAACAGCAAACCTGACTCCATTTTCTACAGCACCATTGAGGTCTTCAATTAAGTTTGCGACAGCTTTTTTACCCGCTCGAACATTCCCTTTGAAAGTTCCCTGAGACATTTCTATTAACTCGTCAACAGTAGCCGCACTTTCCTCTGGGCTTTTTACATAGAACCACTCGGTTTTTGCGCCTGACTCCAAGTATTCTTTCCAGTCTTGGGCCAGCTTTCCACTAAGCTTCTTTCCTCTTAATCCCCTGTACACTTGCCTAATGCTCGGCACGGTATCGGAGATAATTGCTCTCTTCAAACCTTTAGTATCAATGGCTTTGCCATCTACCATTGTCTGTTCGCCAACTACATTTCCCAGCGCTGTGCCAAGATCGCGAAAGAAGTTGCCAAACATAAACTCTGGGTTAAGACTGGTGTTAACGGCAGACAGTATTCTGTTCACATAGCGCAACATGCCAACAATCTTTCCAGATTGAACCCCATCAAGAGAGAGCATGGCTTCACGCAATCGCGGGTCTTTAAATTCTATAAAGAACTGTTTGCCATCTTCCTTTACTCCCAGCAGCTCAGTTCCTGTAATATCGGCGTATTTTCTGTCTGTGTGTATCTTCCAGTAATCGTCATTAGGGTTCTCCCTAATCACATTCAACATGCGTTGACCCACCACATCGTTTATCGTTCCGCGCCTTATTGCATTCTGACGCTGAAAGATAATCTGGCCTAATGGGGGAGAGGCTTCTGAAACACGACCTTTGGCCTTCTCGGTCTCTACACCTTTAATGCTGAGGTTGTTTGAGCTTTTTGAAATACGCGCATGTTCCTCGATAGCTACATCTTCATCAGGAGATACGCCTCTCAACGGAGCGTAATACTTGTAATAGCCTTGGAGCTTGTTTAATGAGTCTTGGTTTATTAGCCCAGAATCCTTTAGCTCCTGTAATGTACCTCTGGTGATCGCATCAAAGTCATTAGCCAAGTCGTTCATGATGGCTGCCTTTCTATTGCCACCTTCCCATGACTTGTTAGAGTCATTCCATGTCATCCCGTATTTAGACTGCATCTGTTGCTTAACATAATCATCAAGCAATCTTTGCCCGTTTAAACTACCCGCCCCACCATCCTGCAAATCAGCTCGTGGAGATTTGCTTGCGGCATTAAGCTTTCTTACATGGGCATTACGCTCAATCGCATGACGCAACACCAAAAACTCTTCAAGCTCCTGCCGGGTAATATTCCTTCTTGTTAACTTGTCAACAAGAGGTCTAACCTCATCCTGCTCAAACCTGTTGAACTTACTGCCGATAATCCCATGCATGGACTCTTCGCCAAGATAGGGATTTTCTGTTTCAAGTAGTGGGGTAAGACCTTGCTTGCGCCGACTCTTTATGACTCGCTCAATCGCTTTCTTCAGATCAATGTATTTGTCCTGAACCTGATAAACGAAACCCCTGTCATCAGCACTGCTAGGCGCTTCAAAGGGCAGAGCGTTATTAATATTGCCTTGTCCACGCGAGGCTCTGGTAGAGGCTACATCGGCTACACGATTGTAAGCAGTTGATTCAACTATGTCGGAAGGTTTGCGGCGAGAGGCCAGTGTTTTGACCTTGCGTACTTCGTCAGCAGCAGCGCGATCAGCCTCCGGGTTACCCCGGACTTCTGTTGCTCCCTTTGACTTGTCCTCAGCAAGAGCCGCCGAGTCTTCAGGTTTGGTTTTTAGCTTGGCAGAATCCCGTTCTCTTTGGCGAACTTCCGTATCGCCGCTAAGTTCAGCTTCCCTTCCTGTTCGTCCCACTCGACTTGCGCTTCGTCTATCGTTGTCAGTGGATGGTCTGCCAGAAGGTCTTCTTCTGCTTTCGCTGATTCTGTTAATTTCTGTTGCATAATCAGTAGGTTCCGACTTTTTATTTATTATACCATGATTACCATAGATTTTCTTTTCTCCGTACCATAACAAAGCTTGGAGAGTAGCATTATCCATCTCGTAACCTGCATCCCTTAACTTTCGAGTTGCATCATTAGTTACTTCTCTAATCCAATTTCTCTCCCCTCCGCTAGTAGGAGCTACCTTGACTCCAGTTACAGCTTCGTAAAGATTTTTGGACTTTTTATTTATATCACTGCGGTCTTTAAATCCACCTCTTTCATACACTCTAAATTTTTCTTCAGCAAAACGCATCAACTCTTGATCGTCCCTCATAAGCTTATCTTTGCGATAACCTTTGAGTCTTGGTTGTCTACTGATCTCTTCCCTCAAAATAGCTGCTCTTTTGGGAAAAGCTTCTTCAAAAACAGGGAGATTAGTTCCTGTATATCTTCCCCATGTTTTCATAAACCAACGATCCATTGTGAGAAAGTCCCACTTGCCGTTTAGGTTCTGAAAAAATATTCCAATCTTAGGGCCGAAAATCGCTGAATAGGGCAACGTAGTATTTATATTCTCACCTGATACCCTCTTACCTGTAGCTGCTAGAATATCTCTTACTGTGCCTTGTTTATTTAATAAATCATAAACAGCTCGCTTTGACCCAAGATCATTTTCTAGTTGCCCAAACATAGCGAAAGCTTTTTCCATTGCTTTAGCTTCCTTGCCAAAACCTCTAATGGGGATAGTGCCGCTTTCAAGATACTCATCAAACACAGAAAGAGCATTCCTTGTATTTTCGGGAACGCTTGCTCCGTTAGAGGTAACCGCTAAAATAAATTTAAACGCATCTACATTATCTGGATTCTGTGAGGCTTCAGGATACATTTGCCCGAAAGTAGAAAGCATATCTTCGATGGTTTTCTTGTACCATCCAACAGCGTTTCCTTCAGCATCAAGTTCCGAAAGAGCTTCGTCAGCCATGACGTTAGATATAATTTCTTTATTCTCTGGGGTTTGTTCGTTTAGCTTTTTACCAAACAACTCTTCCACCCTTCCGTCCAATATCTCAGCTAATTGTCGTGTTACTAATTTATTGGAAGAGTCATCGTACCTACCGCCAGATTCCAGAATAGCTCTACCCGATAGCTCTTGCTCTTGAGGTGTGAGAGGTAGTCTTTTACGAGAAGCAAGCAAGGTGGTGGATTCTGTTCGCGCTGGATCAAAGTTGGCATGAATTGAGCGCAGGTTTTTAGGATCAAAAATTACAACTTCCTTTCCTTTGTTATACTGTCTTTCTATACCGCTGAATCCTTGCTCTTCAAGAATTTCTTTTGCCAGCTTCTTAACCGTATAAGCATTGACAGCATCGGTTGTGCGCGTCCTGTAATCATCTATGGCAAGCTCAAGAGCTTGCTGATAATCCTCTTCGTTAGCAATGCGCCCTCGCGCAAATACAGGTATTGCTCTTGCGCCAGCTGTACTAGGCCCACGCAAGATATACCTTTCGGCATAATCTGCATCAGGAGATGTATACACCCCCGGCCCTAACTTGCCAGCAGCAGATGGAATGAATTGCTCAAATTCCCCACCGCCAAATTCAAACTTATCAGTGTAGTGGTACAGCACTCTCCCTGTGTCAAAACCTTGCTCTCTAGCTCTTTGCTCCCACCCAGCATCCCTTGGTGGGCGCGGCAAATCCCCAAGCGCTCGCAATCCTTGAGCAGTCTTCTGTCTACGAGAGGCTAATGGCTGTTGATCGTCTTCTAATATTCTTCTAGCTTCGGCCACTCCCGTTCTGGCCTGCTCCTGTCTTTGCTCCTGCTCTGCTAACCTTGACTCCTCAGCAGCAACCTCAGCCCCGGTCATGCCCTCTGGTAACGGTAACTGTTGTTGAGCCTGTGCATCGGATTTAAGTCGGCGTGAAGCTAAGGCTGGCGAGCCAACTGAAGCTTCACTAAATACAGTAACAGGTATGGAGGGTACCCCTAGTCTTTCTGCGGCCATAGCACGATGCAGACCTTCCTGAGTGCTGCGTTGGTTAAAGTCCCATTTCTCTTGTTCGATGTTCCACGTTTGACCATCTACGCCAAGGGTTAAAAATGGGGGAGCAACTTCAAGCCCTTCCTGCATAGCTTGGGTTAATTCATCTAAGTATTTTCCCTCCCTCATAGTCTCTCTTTGTGCCCGTATTTCGTTTTCCGTAAACCCTTGAGGTTCTAATATTTTTGCTGCTCTTTGTATGTACTCAGTAGGGGACATTTCTATCGTTTCTACAGCAATACCTTTTTTCTCCCTAGCATAGTTAGGCGAGCGCAAGCGTTGAGCTTGCGTTGAAGTCATGCCAGCAGCATTAATGTCGGTACTCCAATTAATTTGCGGTGGTGGAGCTGCTTCATCTGCATCGGATTTAAGTCGGCGTGAAGCTAAGGCTGGAGAGCCAACTATCATAGGAGTAGCTACAGGTGTAGCTGGTGTACCACCTCTAGGTCTGGCTCCTAGAACTCCACTGTCAATGTCGTTAATCACTTGGTTAAAGCTTGCGTAACCTGTGCCTGTTAATGCATTGCCCATCTTGCGGAAAAATTCAATCAGCCTTTGCATCAGGTTCAGGGGCTGGCCTGCCAAACCAGTTCTTCCTGCTAATGTGTCACGAATAAGCTCGGCTACCGCTTCTTCGTTTTGGATCGCCACGCTTTCTGGGGCGTAAGAAGTTTGAGCCGCCTCTAAATAAGTTAGCCCGTCAGCATTGACTTGTCTTCTTGCTGCATTCTCTAGTACCGCCCACTCAGCGTCCGTCCATAACTTCATCCTCTTTACAGCGTGAACCATTTCATGATTTACCAGACCACTAAACTCTTGCTGTAGTTGAGGGGTATCCAGTTGATCAAAGCCCCTAATGCGATCAGCCCCTAGAAAAATTGTCCGTGTGTCGGCATCGAAAAGAGCTTCTACCTCTTGGGGATCACGCATTCTCCCCAGAACTTGAGGGTCAATACTGTAAGCTATGTTGATGCCAATATCGTCAAGACCGCGACCTTTTAGTACGCCACGCAAGTTGGGTGCAATTACCTCAAGCTGTTCTTGAAAACGGGTACGCCGCGCATCTTCATCGTAGGCTTCGCCTAGATTTTTCAATCGGCTTACCGCATCTTCTCCTGCGATGTCAGTGGTAG
>Ga0209756_1002742_pt1 | contig 14901 bp, 29 predicted proteins | sample ETNvirenome_6_85_FD_184071 | JGI IMG/M metagenome (GOLD analysis project Ga0209756, IMG submission 184071) | Marine viral communities from the Pacific Ocean - ETNP_6_85 (SPAdes) (version 3) | ecosystem: Environmental > Aquatic > Marine > Oceanic | place: Pacific Ocean | collected 2013-06-19
TAACAGAAGGTTACACAATTAGCTTCGGTGCACCCATTGGAGCAACTTCTTCGTGAGTTGTAATCACTATTCTATGCGTCTCTCTAGCACCAAAAATTTTATTTTCAACTAAATTCACAGTCATGACATCATAATGTCTACCGTCGGGTGTTCGGACTTGGACACGTGCATCCTGGGCAACACTACTACCTCTCTTTGGACCTACGAATCTATCGAAGATCATAATTAAATCTCTACCTTTAAGCATTACATCAATCCTTTGTCTCTTAATTTATTAACTGGATTCCTTAAAGACTCTAATTCTTTTTGATGGACTAGATTATCATATTGATGATCCTCTTTAGCCCGAGCTAACTCAGCTTTTAAGCTCTCAACTTCAGATTTTAAATCCTCAATTTGTTTAATTAAATCTAATTCTCCTACAGAATCTCTGGGTCTACAGTCCATGTATTTCCACCATTGGTTATCTTTCATGTTTGACTTTATAAGACAATATACATATATTGTCAACAATGGAGATAACAAAAGAAAAAAAGAAGCCTGGACTACCAGCAAGACTCACACCTATGCAACGTAGGTTTGCTGAAATATTAGTATTTGCTGAAGGACATAAGTTTGCCTATGAATGCGCAAAGGAAGCAGGCTATGAAGGAGACAACGCCACACTTAGGGTGAAGGCTAGTCAACTTCAAGATCCAAAACATTATCCATTAGTATTTAAACATATTGGTGAACTACGTGAAGAGAACTACAAGAAGCACAACATATCCTTCGGTGGTCACTTAACAGAACTAGCTAAAATCAGAGATGAGGCTATTAAATCTAAATCATTCTCAGCAGCAACTAACGCAGAGAAAGCACGTGGTGCTGTTGGTGGATTATATATTGAACAAAAAATTATTAGAACTGGTAAGATTGAAGACTTATCTGAAGAAGAATTAAATGAAAGAATTGCAACTATTCAAGATGATAATGCACTACTAATAGACGAGAAAGATAAAGAAAAAGAACCTAAAGATAAGAAACCAAAACCTATACTATCTTAGTCATCTTAACCACCCACGAAGTAGGTATCATAGTACGATCCCCAAATGTGATCTCATTCGTTGTTGGATCTTTATCATAAGAGGCAAATATTTTTACTGAATCTTTATCCTTTGAAAATACCCAACCTTCATTAACTGGTTTAGCTAATTTCATTTTAGTAAACTCTCTATCATCTGCCCAGCCACTATCACTGAACGCATCAACCCACTCAATCCTCCACTTTGAATACGGGATATCGTTCGGTTGACTCGGTACGACTTGCTTTCTTCTTCGAGGTTTTCTTCTCTTTGGTTTTCTTTTTGTCTTTGCCATAATAATAATCTGGGTTGTGTATTTGATTAAACTCATCCATCCAGGGAGATGGACCAGTCCAATTCTTGTTTCTTCCTATCATACTCTACCCTATACCTTTTTTAAAATATTTTTTCTACTTTTGCGAACCCAAAAGTTCCGCGCGGCCCCTAGTAGAAAATAAGTGGCCTATACCAATGCTTATTTAAGCACAAATTGTCGCACCTTCTAGAACCATTGGTATTCCTTGCTGATCACGAAATCACGAGATCACGTGTAAATTAAAAGTGCTGTTTCAGCAATTTCATACTTTTGAAAAAGGTATAGATTCGTGATCAACCGCATAAAACCTCACTTTTCATTTTTGCCGGTCGCTTGATCCTTGTCACTTGTGGCAAGAATAAGGCAACTTGACTGTGACATATATGTTACACTTACTGATCTGTAATATCTTGTAACAGTATGAGCTTGTTCTGATTCACCATAATCCTGCCCAATTGTTGCTCAATCTTAATAAGTAAGCCATCCAATTGTCTCTCTGGAACCCCATGTGTCTCTGTCTCGAGTAACATTCTCAATTGCTTCTCGTCAGCCATCATAGTTTTCAGAATCCTTCTACTAACTGCTTTGATTGTTTTTTTGTTCATAATATTTTCCCCTTTCTTGTATCTTTTTATAGTCCGAGCCTGCTTTATACTTTTTTATATTAGAAACTATTTTTCTAACATCCTTTAGGAGGACCGCTTTATTGATGACTCCTTGTTTAACGAGTCGCTGATATATTTTCATAATATTTATTAACCCTTTCTAAAAATTGATGTTGATATTTAATAAACTCTTTCCCTTTGACTTGAAATTTTTGGAAATAATTATCCGGAGTACACATCAATATTACCCCTTGAGTAATCTCTGTTCTATACACATAGTTATGAGCCATCGCATATGCTCCTAGCTGCATGAAATAATCATCAATCCACTCTTTACGTTTTGGTTTATTACTTTGTTTAAAATCTATTATACTATCTTCGTAATCATAGGTCCCAACAAGGTCTGTAGCTCCCGCGTACAAACCAGGGTAATGAAGTGTTACTTCAGATCCCCAAATTTCTTGTAAGTCATTGAATCCTTTAGCTATTATCGTGTCCGACATTGCCTTTGCAATTTTACCATTCGGCGTTAAATCTAAATGACCTTCTCCTAAAATATGCTTTTCTAAATGCGTATGCATATTAGTTCCACGTGAAGCTGCTTGTTCCTTGATTCTTGTCGCTTGCTCCTCGCCAACTGAAGCCTTCCACCTGGCCAAAGATTCCTGCTTCTCTACACTCTGAGTCTTACCTAGAATAGTTGTAACACTCGGTAGTCTTTCTTTACCTACATCATAGGTTCTAAGCCCGTCCGTTGTACTCCTGGTACAAGGCGGATAGTTATAAAGTTTATTCCATTTTAAAGGCATAGAGCCCCCAATATAAATCCAATTACAAACCAGATAATCTCTTGTCTATAATACAAAGACCAGACTCTAAATCTATCTGTTAATTTATTCATAGTACCGTCACCAACATATATAAACTTAATAAAGTCATCAAACCTAAAAAGGAAAATATAAATAAAAATATTCTATTCATTTCTATATGCCTCCAGGCTGACTACATTCTCATCTTTAAATTCTGGTTCGTAATGATCTATAATCTGTTCTATCTTATGTTGTTTTACTTGAGCGAAAGGCCATAAAATTTTAGCAACCTTATAAGCATCTCGGTGGCTACATCTCCAACGCCATTGATCTTTCCAATGAGACTTAGAGCTCGGAGATTTATTTTTTACATTTAAACTTACAGTTCCTACTTTTAAAATACTATGCATCCAACGTACAACCATTTCATCAGTCATGGAAAGTTCCATAGAGATTCGCCAGGTTTTATATCTTCTGGGTCTATCCTTACGTTTTGTGTCCCAGTACTGCTTGTACATCACACATCCTTCACCATCAAAAAGACCAGCAATATAGGCATGATCAGCCAATTTATGGTACATATCTTTACTATCTTTATCCATTAAAACCCATTCCGGTCGAGTATTTTTTCTAATTCTTGTTGCTTGAATATATCTTTATAGGCTCCCTTATAACCATAACTTCCATGATGAATTAAAGTGGAGTCTATATGAGCATGTACTTTAAAACCAACTGATCTAGCTAGTTCACAGAAAGACATGTCCTCTCCCGTCCATTGATTGTTTTTAAAATCACAATGAAAGAAATTATATACCTTGATATCGTCCGGGAAAGTTTGCACTCCTGGATCTTGTTTAATCTCTAGCTCTGGATGTTTCTCTATAATCTTATCAAAGACTTCTCTTTTAATTAACATCATACCTGATGGGCCGTGTGTTATTTCAACAACACCATTAACTACATTCACATTCTTAGGATCAGGAAGATTCACAGTGTAACGAATATAATTAGGATCATTAGTCTTAGCTCTATAAGGTGCACAAATAATATCTTTCTGTGCAAGGAGCATTTTAATGACACACTCTGGTTCAAATTCTAAATCTGCATCTACGAAAAGTAAATAATCTTCTTTACGTGTTAAGAATCTAGAAGATAAAATATTTCTAGCATAAGCCACATAAGGTGACTTCATAGTATTTAGTTCAAAATTCATCCCTGCTTTCGTAATTTCTTTAATTAATTTTAACATTGAGATCATGGTATTTATTTTAACCATGTCATAGCAAGGCATTGCTAAATGTATTGAAGGCTTTTTCATACTAACCCTCCTAGATTCAGTGCACTTACTACTAGGAGAGCAAAACCTGGCGCGATGTATAGGCTAGCCGCATGGCGCTGATTTTTTATCATTTTATTTATTTGCATACACACCCCATAAAATCTCCACTGCCATCATGCATAACGTGTGCATTTAGAAGTTCAGAATATGTTGTCCACTTTAATCTTAAAATATCACAGAGATCAAAACAGTTTATTAAAACTTTATCCACTAATGATATTCCTTCCATCATTTGTTTTGTCGCCGGAATTAGATGGTACATCCCGTCTGTTAGAATTATTAACTCCATTACTCATCCTTCTCATCATGTCTTTTCTTTCCCCACTTAACTATCTTATCAAATCCTGGTGTTTGTATTTCTAATTTTGCAAACGGTCTCCAAGATTCTTTAATCATATTAAGTTCTATTAATAATATAGACCATTGTTTGGCCGATATATTTTCAGAACTAATTGTTAGTTTTTTTGTCATTGGTATCTTTCTTTTGTTTTGTCATCCACTTCACAGTGGTTGTTAAGGGATCAAAGCTATCAAATTCGTATTTACTGCAACCGGTGAAAGCCGTCAGCATCAATAATAACACTATCCAATTTCTCTTCATCCACTTCTCCTTGTGAAGAACACACATTGCATTGAGCAACGACTTCTTCTTTGGCTAATCGGTAAGGAATTTTTATAAATCCATTACCCTTACAACTTGGGCAAATTACCCTCTTAGTCTTTTTGTCCTTTTCCATTAGGCTTACCTTTATTTACTTTCTTTATTTCTTTTTCAACTAGGTATTCAATGGTCTTTGATAGTGACAAAGGCACATCAAATATTTCTTTACTTAAAACACCGACATCACTATAAGTTTTTTTTGATAGTGAGACGTTTTTAAATTTAGTTATGTCTGTCATAATATTCTCCTTAATTATGTTCTAATATAATATGGGATAATATAGAAGTCAAGGGTAAAATGAAGTTTATTTTAACAATGATTATATGCACGAGTGTATACCAGCAATGTTTGGCTCCTTTCCCTATGCCTGACAAATATAATAGCCATTATGAGTGTATAATCGCGGGATATAAGGAATCTATTACGAAAGCCAAAGAAATAGGCCCTAAAGACATTAATCAATATGGCACTATCATTAAGTTTTATTGTTTAGACGAAAGTATGATACTTCCCAAACCCAAACCTAAGGTCCAGACTTGACTTTTGAGGTAGTGTGATATAAATGTCACACTATATTCACACCTTCTTCTTTCTGCCTCTTTATTCTTAAGGGGCAGGAAGTTATCTCCCCTGAGCCACGTATGGCTTATAGCTACGTTTTTCAGACTTGTTCATATTTTTTTTATGACGTCCAATCTTACGTTTGGTTTGTTTACGGTAGGTATTCACACCCCATTTGGGTGCTTTAGCCATTGGTGTCTACCTTCATTTTGTATTGAAACTTATTTTTATCTTGAACATGAGGAATGTAAGAAATTTTTCCATTAACTTTTTGTTCCACATCATGTCCGCACGACATACACCTATAAATAGAATTAGTCCACAGACACACAAACACTGTCTCATGGGTACAATGAGGACAGGTTCCATTCACTATTTCCGCGTTAACTTGAAGATTAGCGCCGACAGCAGATTTCTCAATTGTGTTACGGGGCTTATGATTGTTTTTAGGATTTGTTTTTTCTTTTTTAAATATTTCATTATAGTTATCCTTATATTGTTGTGTTGATATTCTAGATCTTCCATCCCAACGTCTACCTTTTTTCTCTTTAGACATTAGTAAAGATCCTTCCATTCAGTATTTTTAATATTAGATGTATCTAAATGGGGTTGTTTGATTTGGTCTTTAGGGTCTGCTTCTACTTCAGTCATAGGCTCAATAATTTCTGAGTCTACGTGCCCAATAAAAAAAGATTTTAATTTGTCTTGGTATGGGGCTGGTTTAGGAACTATTACTGTCCGTGTTATATCTATCGGTTTGACCATGTTTCTCCTTACGAGTATATTTCTTTTTGTCTTTTACCACACGTGGTTGGTAACGTCCATCACTTAATTCTTTAGCAATAGGGTTCTTTCTTCGATTCTTTTTAAGGAAAAAAGCGTATGATTTCTTATTCAATGATTAATTTTTTAATTGACTTAGACCCATCAATATTATCTTCTAATTCAGCCTGTGATTTTATACATTTATAAGACACAGTTTCACTATACTGTCTCTCCGCTTTACGTTTTCCGCTAAGGCACATTCCCATTGAGTCTTGGATACGCGCTTCCTTAATCTCTCCGTTTACAAACATCAGTAATGCAAATACTGTTTCTATCATTCTTTGCTTCCATTCTTATAATGGATTTCTCTATTAGCGTCTTTTAATTCTTCTATATCTTCTAACACTTTATCCATTTGTTTTCTTAAAAATTCTATGTTGACTTTGTTTAAAGCCATATTCTCTATGTGTGCATTTATCTTCTCCGTGGTCTTGTATAAATCCTCGATCATCATAAATTGCTCGCTATCTGCGGGAAGCGAACCAAGTTGACCCCGCGGCCACTTGATTCTAAATTCTGTATTCTCAGTTAAGTCTTTCGTCATTAACTCTACTTGTGTTGAAAGTTTGTTTTGAGTCTCAATAATACCAAAGTAAGCCCAGGTCCCAATCGCTACCATACAAATTAAAGACGCTACCGTCTTCATCGGCATTTGGACTGATGCTTCTTCTGAAATTTTAAGTGCCATTAGTTATAACTATATCCTGTGTTGCCTTGATCTAATTTTTCAAATAATTTTTTATGTTGGTCCATGATCTCTTCATCAGAGTCCATCATCTTATCCATTTGATCTTCTAGTTTTAAAACTTGTTGTTCAATTCTATGTACTTTATCTTCATGTACTGCCTGGATAGTTGACAGTTCAAAAGTTCTCGATAGGCTCCAGCCAGCTAAAGCCAGTAAGATTCCGACTAACATTGTCATTAATTTTTCAATCATTGACAGCTTTCGCATTCCCCAGTGTCATCAATTACAAGACCGCCCTCGTTTTCAAAACTTTTATCTTCTGCTCTCCTATTACAATCACACTCCATACATTCAGCTTCTGCATTTGGGCAGTGACACATTTTATTACATTTTTTACACCAACGTTCAGTCATTTAACTATTTCCTGCTGATGCAACACAAACAGGACATGATTTTTTATATCTTTTATGTGTATAACATTTAATAGGTTCCGGTTTTAATACCATAGGTTCTGCTTTTTCTTTTTTTTCTGATGGTAATCCACTTGCCAGCCATCCTAAAAATTTTCTAAAGGGCCAAAAAATAATTTTAAACATCTTTTTTCTCCTCAATTTTATAGAAGAATTTATCAGTATCTTCTGTTTTCCATTTACGCGAGTCTTCTACATTCCAGTCTGAAGTTTGAACCTTCCAATCAGGCACTTCATCTCTTACTGTAAATGAAGGTATATCCCAAAGGATCCGATTGTTTGGTTGAGCTGCATAATTGCCATTATCTAATGCCAATATATGTGCGCACTTATGTTCGTGCGAGATTTCAGAATGATCTGTATCTACTATATTACTCTCTGGGTGGGCCCAGTCAACAGTAAAAAGATATGCACCTGCATGTAATTTTTTATCTTTACCGAAAAATTTACCTGATTGTCCGTCTAGGATATCAAAAGAAGTAATAGCAGGATAATAACTAAAACAATTCCAAAGCTCCAGCTCATCAAGTCGCATCCTAGGTACTTCTTGCGGCTCAAAACCTCTTTGAATGAAAGCTGAAATAGGCAGCCTATAGAAGACAGCACCATTTTCCATAATTGCATGAAACAATATAGGACGCCCTGTAATCGATGCAATACCAAAAATAATGCAGTCTTCCACTTCTCCATGATGTTCTTTAAGGTCATAGAGATATTCTCTTCTGATCTGTGAATAAGTCACAGGAATATTTGCATTCAAATAAGCCATGTAGCATATAGATTATGCTAGAATGATTATAAGTATTATAACAGCTATAACGACAGCTGAAGCTTTTTTGTTACCCATTGCTAAGTTATAAATTCTCTTAGCGTGTTGTTTAACTTTTTCCATAGTTTTCTCCTTAATGTATGTCTCCCCAGTTTTTACCGGATTCGTAGTCTACCTTGTTAGGTATCTCCAAGTCAACTGCAGATTCCATAATTTCAGTTATTTGTTTTGCTTGTTTATCACTTTCTACAGAAATATCCAGTTCATCATGTATTTGTATATGAGGAACAATTCCTTCCTTATATAACTCCAACATAGATTTTTTAGTCATATCTGCAGCGGATCCTTGAATTAATTTATTTAAAGCTTTGTAGGTATATGCTCTTCTTATACCAGGACCATGTTCTTGAACTGCTTGTTCGAATGGTAATGCTTTATGCATACCAAAACTATTTGGTTCCCATAAATGGAAACGACAAAGTCTACCAAGTAATGTTCTTATCTGACCACGTTGTTGTGCTCTATTAGAAACTCCTTTCATTAAAGTTTTAACAAAAGGAACCCTACTATGATAAACAGAAAAAAGTTCTTCTGCCTTTTCTTTACTTACTCCGAGCTCTGCTTGAAGTTTTGCTTTACCCATTCCATAAAATAATCCGAGGTTAATTGTTTTAGCTTGAGTTCTTGGAATGTCCGCCATCTTTGCCACAATAGTATGGAAGTCTGCGTCACCTTCCTTATAAGCATTTTGTACATTGAAGACGCTTGCGTCTTGATCAAGGGATGCATAGTGAACTACTAATCTTGGCTCTTGTTGATTGTAGTCAAAGCATCCCCACTCGCAACCTGATTCTGGAAGAAAGAGGGATCGAATCAAAGGACCTAAGTCTTTATTACGAGCGGGAATTTGTTGTAAGTTTGGGTTAGAATATGAAAATCTTCCGGTTACGGTTCCCCCATTGTCAGATCTAATTTGATTTATATCTGCATGGATTCTGCCGCAATGTTCATATCTAATAATAGTATCAATAAATGTAGTGTGGGCCTTGTTAATTTCTCTTGCTTCTGCTATCATCTTAACTAAAGGATGTTCATGGGACGAAAGGAAATTTTTTGTAAATGATGGAGCTTGTGTTTTTGCAGTGCGTTCAAAAGGTAAATTTAATTTTTCAAAAACTTTGGCAATTGATCTTGCTGCCCATATTTGAGTGTCTATTCCTGTGTCTTTTTTTATTTTGTGGAGTAACATTTCTTCTTGTAATGTTAGCTGTCGCTTCAGTTCATGAGCTTTGCTCACGTCAACTTTCACCCCAAGAAATCTCATGTCAACCAGACAAGGAAAGAGATCAGTCTCTAATTCAAAAATAGCTCCTAGATCCTGGTCGCTTAATTCTTTCTGCAAGACTTTCCATAAAGCTAAAGTTAATTCTGCGTCACGTTCTGCATAACTTCCAACATACATTGATGGTAACTTCCACATGTCTGCTTTAGGATCAACTCCCCATTCATTAGCTGCTGCTCTTAATTCTGTTTCGTTTTTACCTTTACCAACATAATCCCAACCTAAACTATTAAGATCATATCTAAATCTATTTTCATTTACGAGTGACGCTGCAATCATCGTGTCATAAATATTTCCATTTATTTTTATTCCCATTTTTCTAATCCAACACACATCGTACATTGCATTATGAAAAACTTTATCGGCAGGACATTCACAAATGTCCGTAAACCATTGAATTACCTTACTTTTTTCGAGGTTACCACCACCTTCATGATCGAAAGGAAAGTATCCTGAGTAGCCATCTGTTGCTACGGCGATACCTACAACTTTACCTTTACCAACGACAGAACCTGATCCCATTGATTTTAAATCTGGATCATGTGTTTCTAAATCGATTGCAATTGTATCTGCTTGTCTTAAGTCTGGAAATTCATCGGGCTTAACCCATTCGGTTTGTGCTTCAAACATTTTTTATTATCCCCCAGGAGTTAGTTGTTGGTTTAGTTTCTTTTTTAATTTCTTTAGTAGCGTAATCTCTTTCAAGTATCATTTCTAAAAAATGTATAGCCTTCAATATATCTTCTTTTTTTCCTTTCAGTCTGTGGCGACAGATGTATTTTATAGCGCAGCCTTCAGGAAAAAGCAACTCATTTTCAACTACAAATTTACTTGGCTGAATTTTAAATTTCTGATAATGTGATCCGCCGATTTGTTTATCATATGGATTTTTCATATTTTGAATCCTTTTGATTTGTTTTGAGATTTAATTAAAAATAAATTTTTAATTGTTCTAGTTATACCTACATACCAGACTCTAAATTCTTCTTCTTGTTTTGCTTGAGATTTTTTAGCTCCTTTGATAGTATTCGCCGTTTGGTTTAAATATAAAATTACATTATGTGCTTCTCCACCCTTAGCTCCATGAATTGTTGAAACTTTTATTCTTGGTTCTTTTAATAAATTTTCTGAGTTGTCTAACATAGCGCGCATATAATCTCTCTTAGAGACTGGGATATTATTAAACATATCATACCAGTGACCATTAAAATCTATTTCTTTATGTCCTACGTGTTCCATTATTCTTTGATGTTGTATTTCAGGAAGGGTTTCTCCTTTTTTTATTTTTTCCCAATTTAAAATATCTTCATATAAAGTTTTGCCCATACTATTTCCTTGATGAGTTTGAAAGAAAAACCCTTTGCGTTTTAAATATGCAGGAATCTTTTTTAAAAGAGAATTAGTTCTAGCTAAGATAAGCCAATCACCTTCACTCATATCAATTCCATTTATGTTAAAACGTTCGTAGATATTTCCCATTGCGTCTTTAGGTAAATAATCTTTAGCTATTCTATTAATATATATTCGGGAAATAATATCTAATGCTTTCTGTTGAATAATAGGAGGAACTCTTTCAGATTTATCTAATAAAATTTCTCGTGCTTCCCATTTAATAAATGAATCTACATCAGCTCCAGCCCATCCAAAGATAGCCTGATCATCATCTCCTGCAATCCATACATCACAATTAGTGTCTTCTTCAATTTTTTTTATCATAGCCCATTGAATCAGTGATAGATCCTGAGCTTCATCCACAAATATAACTTTAAATTTTGGAGTGTTTCCTCTATCTAAAAATTGTTGAATCATATCAGTGAAGTCAATCAATTTATAAAACTCTTTATAGCTATTAATTTCTTTCTCTATTCCAATTAATTTATTTTTACTGATCCAACTTAAATGTTCATTACGATTAAATTGTTGTTCAGCGGTGATCTGTCTCACTCTTGCTAGGTTAATAAGGCTTAAATACTCACTACTAGAAGAGAATATTCCATTAAAGTTATTAGTTTCATAGGAAGCATATTTAATTTGAATACCAGAAGTTTCTCCGATTGCTTTATAGTTTCCTTCTTGCATTACGTTTTCTTCTTTAAGACCCAGATTATTAAAGGCTAATGAGTGAAGTGTTTGAAAATATTTTATATCTTTTTTAGTTAAGTCTAAATTCTTGGCTAAAAACCTATCCCGTGCTTCTCCGGCTGCTTTACGAGTAAATGCAAAGTATCCTATTTGATCATGTGGAGTACCATTCTTTACATATTTATGTACTTCATTTAATAATCTTCTGGTCTTTCCTGTCCCTGGAGGACCCACTACTTTATATCTCATTAATAGTTAGCTCCTTTACGTTCAACTGGTTTATGTTCTATTTGTGGTGTATGTAGTTGTGGTAGCTTACAAACTTTTAATGTTTTACCATCTACGTTTAAAGAATGATCAAATTCTACATTACACCTATCTTTTAATTTCTGTGCAATTTTTTCTTCAGGAATCTTCCATCCATTACCTAGATGCTCGATGAAAGAAGTAAACCTAAAGTAATGAAAACCTTCTTCAGTAAAACAAGATCCATTATGTATTTGTCGTCTCTCTTGTGCTTGAGGACCATTAACACAGTACTGATATAACTCTTCTTCGAGTCTATCTTCAATTTGAGTTCCTTTAGGTGGTGTAATCTTTTGTCCATTCTTACGCCACTCATTTAATTTTGCTCTAAAGTCTTTTGGTTTAAGTGGTTCAAAATAAACTCCTGTCTGTTGCCAGACTAAATTTAAAACTTCTTTCTGTGTTGTCATTAATTTTGTATTAGTTATTATGACTTGAATCTTGTCATCATTAGGCATAATCACATTAAATCTATACTCAGGTTCAGCATAAGCTATCATTTCAAAATCTTGAATCTCAGGGAATACAGAAATACTATCTGATTTAACACCGAACGGCCTTTTATAACACAGACCTCGCATACATTTATCTTTAATAGGATCTTCATAACAAGTATGTCCTGCTGTCTCACCTTTCCATGCTTTAATTTTTGAATCTAGTTTTGCTTTATCCCAAGGATGGGTTAAATAGCTATAGTTGGCAGCCGATACCTGGTCAGGCCATTTATCTTTATATTTCTTTTTGGCAAAGACCATATAATTATACATAAATCGATCTCTACCATCATCTAATTTAATTCTAGAACATAGTGCTAGACATGGTGGACCATCATCAAATTCTGGATTAGTTCCTAGTAATATATTTCTGTGAGTTTCTTCTACGAGTTTATCTAAAGTTTCTTTATCTACTTTAGATTCGTTAGCAAATTTTATAAATTGTTCTACTGATAGTTTAGAATTGTTCTTATCTATCGCATATCGATTAGATTGTCCGTTGTTATAGTAAGGTAGGTTAATGAAGTTTCCTGGTTTAATGTCTCCTTTATCATCTTTCTGTAGTTCTTTCTGTTTAGGAAAAACCTCAGTAGTTGGTTTTAGTCCTAGTGGGAGTAGAAAAGCTTTTAATGCTTCTATCAAATCTACCGTCGGGATAGCCTCCTTTAAAAATATATAACAATGTAAACCACCACTCTTAGATAAAATTGGTACTAATGGTAATTTATATTGTTGAAATAATGCTAAATAATGATCAACCTTAAATGATCCATAATCTGGTGGATCAATATCTATACAACCAAATTGTGCGGTTTTATCTATTCTGCATGGTTGAATTCCAATTGATTTTCTTCCTTGTAAATGATTTCTATAATCATCCGATGTGACAGGTCTACCTGCCCATTCGTAATTCGGTTTTATTTTATTTTTTTCTGAGTCGAGTTCTGTCTTTGACATGTCGGCCATGCCAAAATCACCTTCATATCCTTTAAATAACTCTATAAATTCTTTTTCCATAATGATCCCGGGTCGGGGCAGATCCACTCTCGCTTAGCTGCCCCTATCCTCCAAAGAGGAATCTTAGTAATTAGATTCTTCTTTTGTTTCTGCTGCAGCGTTACTGTTCTTTAAAGAACCATGGAATTCTTTCGCCATTTGATATAGCGATGCGTTATCCACTTTTCTTGCCAAAGATACTCTGTATCCGTGCCAAGTAAAACTTCCAGAGTTTTCAACAGAATTTAATTTATAAATTCTTGAAAACATGGGTGCAGGTACATTTTTATTTGTTTTAGGATCAGTCTCAAATTGATCTTGCATCAATGAGTTCCAACCTCTACTCACTTTTAACTGAGTAGATTTCATAGCCATTAAGGCTTTTTCTGGTTTCTCTCCATTGATAATTACAAAATGATTAGCTGTTTTGATAATTTGATTACCATTATCTAAAACATCTTTACCTGAAGAATCCTTTTTAGTTTTAGCTAAAATTTCTGGACCTCTATCAGGGCTAACTGGTCTACCTTCTTTTCTCTCAAAAGGTGCCCATTCTGGAAATGTTAATTTGTAGTAGCAAGGTATAATTTCTATACCCTTCTCTCCACTATACAATCTTTTAGTGACTGTATTATAAAACATTCCAGCTTCTGCTCCTTCAACATAGTTCGCATGTTTCTTTTTAGTCTCATCCGAACCTGATTGTAATAACTTAAGAAATGGTAAGGCCAAATCGCCTTTATCTATATTCTCAAGTCCTGCTCCAGCATCCTGAATAAAATTCATTTCTGCTGGTAAGTTACCTTCTTTTTTGACTGTTAAGTCGCTTGTCTCTTGTGACATGTTATTTGCTCCTTGTTATTTTTGTTTTGTTTCCCTTAAACAGATTAAAATGTTCAGAAGGCAAGTCTTGCTTTGCTTCAACTCGCTCTCTGTACAGTGCTTTAAGAGTCATAGGTTCAACTTTCAGTTTTTGTGAAGGTTGATATCCTTTACTCTCTGCAAGGCTAGTGTATTCACTTGCCTTGTTATCTTCGCCACGACCAAAGGAAACAGTAATCTCATTTTTAATAAGATCACCTAGGTCATTTTCTCGAAGCCATTGGTAAGCGCCCTCCCTGTTTGCTACAGGAATTGTTGCGCTATAAACTTCTTTCACTTCTATGGCAGAACCATCTTGAAGTTTAAGAGTTTTTAGTTTCATTGATTCCATAATTTCAGGAATAACTTCTGCAGAAATTTTATCTGCTCGCTCTTTCTTTTGTTTTAAAAGAGCTTCTTCTTTAGCTATTTCTCCTTCTAATTTTTGAAGATCAATTACGTAGTTAGAAAGACTTCTAACATTTTCAAGTTCATTTACTTGTTGAGGTGCATCCTCAACGAACTTTTGTTGTAGGTCTTCACTAGGGTTAAATGAACCACTTCCAGTGAAAACTTTTATTTTTGTATTACTCATCAATTTCTCCTTTCTCATATAGATTGATTTTAATTGGATAGTACATTCTTTCTTGTCGATCCCATTTTAACAAATTATATTTTCCATTTGTTATATCCGAGACAACAGAACACGCAAC
>Ga0209756_1002743_pt1 | contig 14900 bp, 19 predicted proteins | sample ETNvirenome_6_85_FD_184071 | JGI IMG/M metagenome (GOLD analysis project Ga0209756, IMG submission 184071) | Marine viral communities from the Pacific Ocean - ETNP_6_85 (SPAdes) (version 3) | ecosystem: Environmental > Aquatic > Marine > Oceanic | place: Pacific Ocean | collected 2013-06-19
TCGGCATTGCTATTATCGATGCCCATTATCATTTTTTGAGTGCCACCTAATGACCACTGAAGAGTAGCATCTCCTGCGATGGTATTGTTGTTGCCGACATTCAAGGTTGCCCCCAGATTGGGAGAATCTTCTCCCGCACTTACGGTAGATCCTGTGACTGAAAATACTTCCTCGGTAGAACTCGCATTAAGAACTTTAAACTCGTGATTGTTAATGATAACGCTTCCGGTAAGGACGTGAGTATCGCTGCTTAAGTTTCCAAGCCTAGTTGACCCTGATACATCTAAATCTCCTAAAATGTCCACAGATCCGGAGAAGTTGGATGATCCACTCACATCTAAAGATCCCGAAAAGATATGGGTATCTGAGGATGAATTGCCAACCTTTGTTGATCCTTGTGTTTCTAAGGTGCCGGTTAATCTAAGAGTGCTGTTATCAAAAGTAAAGTTATTGCTTCCAGTTAGATCATCGTTTAAGTTGTATTGAATATCGTTGGTATCGCCTGCTGCTTCTATTTCGGAGGCAGTAATATTGGTTAGATTACTTCCATCGCCAAAATAAGTCGATGCAGAAATAGTTCCTATAACATCTAAATCTGCGGTGGGGGCAATCGTGCCAATCCCCACATCGCCAAAGAAATAAATATCTCCGCCGCCAGCTGGCTGCCAACTAGAGGTAGCAGATGCCGTGACCTGCGTAAGTCCACTTCCATTCCCGATGAAGAGCGAGGAGGACACCGTAGTGGCAACCAGAGTGCCACTTACATCTAATGTGCCTGTAACTTGGTGAAGAGAACCTGTATTTTCTCCACCAAGAATGGAGTCGCCTGTCTCAAGAAACCTAAATCTCGTCTTGAGATTGGAATCGCTTCCACTAAGTACTGATATGCCTTTGACCATTAAAAATTATTCCTCGTTGAATAATTAGTTCTTCGCGGATGAAACTTGAAGTTTAAACTTAAGGTCAAAGAACTTTAGGTACCATTTTATCCCACGCCGATGCTGCCGCTCCAGTTAATAACGCCATCGTGGTCGATTTCATTCACATCAATACTGGTTAAACCCGCTATAACTTCTACGTTATCCGATCCCTCTATCCATATTTCCGTCAATTTTAATTCGAGGTGGATTCGAGAGCTGCCCGGAACCGAAGGAGATCGATCCTCCAGTTTAAAAAAATTAGTGCCGCCGAGAGAAGGAAGCCCATGCTCGGAGAACGCCACTTTGAGTACATCTGTATTCCCTTCGTCTTGATTAAAAATCTCTACCCACCTTGTTACTTTAGGAAACTTAATGCGCACTGGTCCTGGTTTACAATCAATATCACTTTGACACCATGGTTTTCCTGAGACTATGTAGGGAGACTCTCGATGGAGTCCTGAACGGTATAAAAATGCACTTGGACTAGTTGCCATAATATTCTCCTATCTATCCCACACCGGAGCTGCCGCTCCAGTTAATAACGCCATCATGGTTAATTTCATTAACACCAATTCCTGTCAGTCCGGCAATAACATCAAAATCTGCACTGCCCGTAAACCACATTTCAGTGCACTTCACTTCCATAGAAAGATAGGTGTGTCCAGGAGTTGATGATGCTCTGTCTTGAAGAGTAAAATAATTATTTGTAGCGAGTCCATTCTCCGAAAAAGCACACAGCAGATAATTTCCATCATCGTCGTCTTGATTCATAATCTGCACCCAGCGCGTTACATTGGGAAATGCTACCCTCACCGCAGTTCCTGACATGGCGTTTATACTGCCACTGGCAAATGGTTTGCCTGAAACCACATAAGAAGCTTCGTTTCCGAGTCCTGCTCGTTGTCGATACCCACCTGGGCCTGTTGGACTATCTGCCATAATATTCTCCTGTTTCTATAAATAGTCTACTGCTATCTATTTTCCTGTGCCATTCGTTTTTTATGCTCGGCAATGCTTCTCTCTTTGGCGCGCCTTTTCCGAACCGATGGTTTCACATAATAACGGCGCTCAAGCACCTCTTGTATTATTCCACTCTTCTTAACGCGCTTGAGAAATCTTTTAATCATGCGCTCATCCGTGTCATTCCTTTCTCGTTTTACTGTGACCATTATACCATCTTGCTCCAATTGCTATTGAAGATACCACTAATATCTACCCCCGCATCATTCGGATCAGTATCTTTTAGTGCACCATGCTGTTTTTGCCGTGCAGGTGATGGTGCTGGTTTGGTGCCTTCGAATACATTGACCCCGTTATAAGCGCTATCACCCACCGCCTTCAACATTTGGCGACGTGTTTCTTCTAGTTTGTTGTTGTCCACTTCGCTGCTCTTTTTCTTTTGAGGAGTAGATATGGGTGCTACGGAATGCTCCACCATTAATTGAGAATTCATGCCCCTTACAACCTCACTAATAACAGTAGATAAAATTCCATCCTCTAGCAAGGACTCTTTTATGCACTCAGCAACCAGTGGTTTAATAATTTTTTTAAGTTCGCTTTTTTTCACTTTTAACCTCGTTAATTTGTAGTCTCTGATCCAGGGCACCTTGTAATTTTGATTTGGCATTGTCTATTTTAGGGGTCGCCAAGCGCGAAATAATTCGTTCCACCTCTTCGGCATCCACTTCCCCATCTATCATCTGTTGCACCATCTTTGCAGCTTCAAGGTTGCCCTGTGCAATATCTTCTAAATCCCTTAAGGCGCTCTTGAGAACCCATTGTGGATCGTCACCATAAGTGCCGAGTCCGGGTGCATGGATGATCGGACCTTCTTCATCATGCTCCATCACCTTCTCCCACTCTTCTTTAATGAGTCTCTTTAAGAGTGATCTCTCTATCTTCATACTTACCTCTTCCTTGTGATACTGTTCAGCAAGCGATTGATTTTATCTGCCTGCGTTAACCCCGTATCGACACCTTCGTGCATTTGAGGGGACATGTAAGCGTCGGGCGTAGAAGGTTCCGAAACAAAATCGAAACAAATTAATTGAAAATCATCTTCTACAACGGTGTCTCCTTGGTGCTCCCGGACACTTCCGAGTCCTCGCGAAGAGATGCCTAGTTTAACCCCACTTCCTACCAAAGCTTTAAGAATGTTGCCACTCGGAGTGTTAAGGACTTGTATTTTCCCCATGACGGTACCATTATCCCACCACGTCTGCGTTACCATATGGGAAGCGTTCTTTAGATTAATGACGCTATCATCAGGATGATCTAGTTCTCCCAAGGCGCGTTTTTCTTTTACGCACTTCTGGTAATTCTCCATCTCTCTTTCAAGTACAGCGTGGGGGTAAACCCTCCCATTACCATTGCGGGTGTCGGACTTTTGTAAGATGCCTGTCATGAAAACCACACCTTCTTTTACTTGGCGCTTCTCGTCTTCGGTCAAGAAGTCTTGGCACACACCGCCTTCACACAATTCATAGTATTCTCTAAGTAGAATTTTAGACATGTTATTTATTGTTTCCCTGGTTCGGCCGATGCGTCGGTCGTGTCAATACTGGGATATTTTTCCTTTACTTTACGTTGAACAGTCTTAACGAGACTATCGAGCGATCCCTCATACCATGATGGCGCTTCATCGTATTGACTCGCTCGTGCCAACGCGTTGCGGGCGCGCCCTATCGTATTAATCGGAAAGTGATCGGGAGGAAAGATAAAGTCGCCTCGCGGTTCCTCTTTTTCACCCAAAACTGCACTCACCTCTTCCTGGATGATCTTCATCAGGTTGGATTTAGTTATTTTTAAGTTCATCATATATCTCCTCTTTCAAATATATGCAGCAGGCGTCACCTGCGCGAGTTACTTGCCCTTACAGCACATGCGAACAACTGGTAAAAACCATTTAATTGTTACGAGTGACATCTTCCACCTCCGCTGGGTTTAATCCGACCTGGATCCCAGTATCAGAAAACACCATATTGATTATATAACTAGTTCCCGAACTCAATGCTGCTAGAAAAAATCCAGTAGTCAAACTATAATCAAATATAAATAGTTCGGTATAAGGACTTAACGCCCATACAAAAAATCCAACCCAAAATCCAATACACATTGGACAGTGAAAAAAATGATATTTGGGTCGAATAGAATCAAATATGGTGCCAAAGCATAAAATTTGTGTTATGCCAAAACATATTAAAATAAAATGTATTAAATTCACTAAATACCCGCTAAGTATCTTCGCACATCATAAGCTTGAATGCCGCCTTTGTTGTCGGACTGCGGCACCTTCCCCAGCGGAGTGCTATCTAAATTGGAAGGTTCGACATACATATCTTCCACCTCCTGTTCATAGGCGTCTTGAAAAATATATTCTGGTTTCTCTTTCTCAATAAACTTCCCAATCGAAAGAACCGACAAATCTATGACTGGTAAGTCCGCATTTTTTGATTCGAGGAATGCACCCTCTAATGCACCGTAAACATTTCCCGCTTGTATGCTCTCTCTAGAGAGGATCCCCGCACGAGTAAGATGCTCCAGCAAACGACTTTGAGCAGCATATACCTCTTCACTATAAGCACCCTTGGCAAAGGCAACTATTTTCCGTGCCTGGGGGACTACAACAATATCCATGTGGGGATGATCGAAAATCATAAGACTCCCATCAATCGACTTTCTAATCTCCAAATTCATCTTTAGAGGAGACATGTCTCTCTCATCTTTTACGATAAGTTTGATATCAGATTCTGGGGGTGGTGTGACCGACTCGTCTTCAATGTTAATTTTGATCGCCATTAGGAACCTATCTCCCTCGCTAAAGATTGAACCTCTAGCAATCTGATAATATCATCTTCTAGAATATTCTCTTTTTCTTTATAAGAATCGAGTATGGCATACACTTCTTGGAGTTTAACTTTCATGTCCGCGTCTTCTTGGAAGAAGTCCATTTCTTTGGACGTGTCTAGAATACTTTTAAGTCTGCCGATCTCTTCATTTAAGAATATCTTCAGAGACACCCCGTTGTCGCTAAAGGCAATCGCGTGGCGAGTGATAATTTCTTTTTGCTCCTCCAACAACGTACTCTCATATTTTTTATTATAATTTTCAACAAAAGTTTTATATACCAAATTATCGGTTGGTTCCATCGAGTCTTTAATGGGATCCGTCGCTGTCACATCCCCTACGAATTTATCTTCCAGGAGGATGCGCTCTTTCACAGGTAACTCTTTATTAAGAATTTGAGCAATTGTAGCAAGATTCTTATAGTGGGGAACGAAATAATTCAACACTTCAGGATTTAAGCGCGTATTGATTTCATTGATGAGTTTTGTCTGGACGTTAAAAATCTCTTTCTTGTCTAGGCATCCATATTCCTTTTTAGATTCCTCGACGATCTTCTCTACAAAGTGCCTCTCTAGACCTTCGGCCGCCAACAATGATTTATATACTTCCCTTTCCCTGTAAAGGAGAGAGTGTTTATTAAAAAATCCTCGGCAAATACCTAGTGCTTTCTTTTTTCTTTCTTCGTCCTTTCCAATCACACTACGTGTAATTTCTTGGACCAGTACCTCGTAAAGAAAAGCGGTGTTTCTTTTCTTATTGTGTCTACTCTTGTACTTCCTTTTCCTCATGGTGTCTTTTCTCCATTTGCTCGATAAGCAACTTCACATCGTTTTGAGACTTGCTGATTTTAAAAACTCTTTCTTCTTCCTCATTATAATTATCAACGGATTCAGTATAAATACCTTTTGCAAGGGAGTTAAATGCATCTGCGGTTGTATCGCCTGGAAAGACAGCGCGCTTTGCTACGCCTCTCTTTTCCATATTGGACTCCCCTCCATATTGTTTCTTGCGAGGTCCGGAATGGGATCGATTGTCTCGCTTGGTAGGAGTGTAAGTGCTTTTGGCGTAATGCCGCACATCATCACTTCTCTTAGCAGGAGGTTCAGCCAGAAGTATATCTTCTTCTCCACCCCCTTCTTCTCCACCAAGGTCTTCACCGCCAAGGTCTTCGCCACCAAGGTCTTCGCCGCCAAGATCGCCGCCAAGATCTTCTCCACCAAGATCGCCACCAAGGTCGCCACCAAGATCTTCGCCTCCCATGCCACCGCCGGCGGCAGCACTCGCTTCTTCGGATGCCATTTCAGCGGCAGTATCCAGGAGAGATTGATGCTTCCTATCATAAAACATCTCACGTTGGTTGCGCAGAAATTCTGCGTCTGACATTCCCAAAACATTTTGAGACACCCATCGCTTCGAAAAATAACCCTCTGTTGCATTCGCTGCTGTGTCAAATTTTGTACCCCACGTTTCTAACTCTTGAAGAACTGCCAACTTGGAGGGATTATTTAAGGACAACTCAAAAGAAATTAAATCATCTCCTCGGAAACCAAGAGTATAAAGATGGATAATCCCTACCTTTTCTAATTCCGATAATACCGCACGTTGGAGTCTTTGAATGGTGCGCGCAAATCGAATATCCTTCTGTGCAAGGGTCGTCTTATCTTCGGCCGTATCTTCAGCGCTCGATAAATAAGAAGCAGGTATTTTGATCGCAGAAAAAAGCTTATCTCTCAAATATTTAACATCATCAATATCGCCAGTATAAGTGCCTCCAGGGAGAGGTTCAATGCGCGTAGACGTTTGTGATCCGCGAACGGGGAGGAAATAATCTTCCTCGATACTCAACGGATTGTACCTTAAATCTACCCTACCCGTTTCTTGATCCACAACCTGATTGCGCTTCATTTGAGTAATGATCTTCTGCATATATTGTTCCACATCTTCAGGAGCAATTGCGCCAACATCAATGTAGAAAACTCGTCGTTCAGGAGATCTCACCACGCGATATGCCATCATCGCGTCTTCCAATAAAATCAATTGCCTCCAAATGCGACGTGCAGGATCAAGAATAGCAGTTCCATAAGGAGCATATTTATCATTCCCCAGCACCCTGAAATGGGCTACTTGCCAATTCTCAAAAGTAAGGCCACCGCTATTCCACTGATACTGGATATAGTTGGGGTTAGTAGGATCTTCCCCTTCCATGCGCTCTATCTCTGCTGCCGGCAACCCTACTACACTCTTAATACCGATGCCTTCGTCAATATCTAAATAGAGGAAAAAATCCCCATACTTACACATCGTGCGGCACCACCCAAATAAATTAAAATCTATATTCAATATATTGTGATATAGGGTTTCAAGAACGTCTCTAAGTTCTTCGTTGGGACACTTCACTGTGAGCATCTTCTCTAACGAGGTAGAAGTAGTCATTTCGTCAGCGTAAATGTCTAGCGCGGATGCTAATTCAGGAGTGTACTCCATCTGGTCAAAATCTATGTATCGCTCATTCCGGCGGTTTTGGGACATAAAATTAGTCCCCAAACTTTCAAAAGGATTATATTGAGATTTTTTAAAGTTTTGTCCACTCGCGGATTTAAATCTATACTTATCTAATTCTTGCCTACGCTGCGCACGATATCCCTGCGAACGTCGATTAATAATTGGACCTGAAAATAACCTTGTTAATTTCTTAAAAAGGTTGGATTGTTCATTTCTTGGATTGTTATCTGCCATTCTCTATCCTTTATAAAGCCACATAAACTCAGCCTGGCTTATCTTCTCTTGTTGTATCTTATCATACATTTCGTCTTTTTTAAATCCGTGCTGTCCGGGAATAGTTGTATTCAAACTCGTCTTTGCGTAGACCATGCTATTAAGTATCGCCTCAGTATATTTCACGTCCCTCTTGGATGTAGTGATGACTGTATCCCTTACCCAACAAGCAATTGCTAGACTCATAACTAAATCATCATTATATCCTCGCATTGCTTGAGGGCGCCCGTTGTGCCATACAAAAGTCTTCAGTTCGCTTAAGGTGCGGGAGGAATAAACAGTCAGGAGTTTGTTTCTTATAAATTCTTCTAATTTTGCCACAATAAGGGGTCGAGTTTTCCCCGAAGTAGTAAATCCCGGTACCGCACTATTCTTCCCCTCGGCAGTGAGTTGATCTACATACTCATGAGTAGACTTAATAGAGTGATAAAGGTTTGGATACTCCATCTCAATTAACTTCTCCAAAACACTAAATCCAATATTGTTGTTTTCAACCACCAGCATACAATCGCTGTATTCACGACCTGCCGAATTGAGTAAAGTTGCAAACATATCTAGACTTGGTTTACCTTGGTACTCGGCCACCACTTCCATCGTGTTTAATTTCACGACGTGGAAAACGGAGTAATCTTTGCCGTCTCCACGCGCAACATCTGCCACCAACAAATACTCCGAACCTGCTTGGAACTCCTCCCAAATGTGGTAATTCCTATCGAATCCAGTTCGATGCTTAGGATCTCTTACTAGAGACAACATCTTTTGTATGTCGGCTGGATGTATAACCGTTTCTCCCGACATATTAAAATTACACTCTAACTCCTGAGCGATGTCTCGACGGGACATGTTTTGAGTTTCCTTGTCAAACCATTCCTCATCGCGATCTGGGTGTACGTGCCACGGTAATTTAGTGGTGAAAAAACTATTTCTTCCTTCCTGGGCATCTACATATGTCTGATGGAACCAATTTCCCACTCCATTGGGAGTAGAAAGGGCGATGCATCGACCACCCGTTGATAGGGTGGGATATAATGATTTCCACATCTCTTCTAACTCTGGGACGTGGGCAGCTTCGTCTACTACCAACAATGAAAGTGCCTCCGAACGACCAGCATCCGCAGACGTAGTTGATGCTTTGATTTGTGAACCGTTAGTAAGTTCGAAAGCGGTTCGGTTATCCACGCTGATGTCTGAGATCTTAATCCAGTCGGGCATGTTTTTTATGAGCGCCTTTACTTTCTTTACCAAATTGGCAGCAGTTGAAAATTTAGTTGCCACCACTAAAATGTTCTTTTCACGCCTGAACAACATTAACCACGCCACATACCCCGCTGTGATGGTGGAAATACCTAATTGGCGCGCCTTGAGAATTACATTAAAACGATAGTCGTTGAAGTTTTTTAGAAGTTCGGTTTGGAAATCATACGTGTTAAAGGGTATAAGTCCCTTATCTGGGTGGGATATCTTGGCATAATTATTTAAAAAGTAGACAGGATCTTTCCCACACTTGGTAATCTCTTTCTTAATTTCATTTTTAGAAATATTATACACCATGACATTTTACTAACTACTTCTTACCTTTTCTTCTTCCTGGTAGTGGTTAATGCTGTGAAGCATTGCCGAAATGACTGCCACTTTTTCCTGGATCCACTCTTCAACATCGTCAGGATCGGTCATCCTGTCATCAATAGTTTTCGAGAGGTCGTGAATTTTTCTAAGATGCGCTTTGACACTCGCCCATTCATAATCATCATCGTCTATCTCTGGATGATCCCCATTATCTTCTTCTTCGCGAGTTCCATAGACGCGAGTGCTATAGATATCACTAATTTCTTCTTGGATAATTTGCTTTATGCGATCTTTGGAAATGTCCATCTTACTTCTCCTTTTTACGAGTCACGTTTTCGGGTTTTTTAGCACCCCAATCTTTCTTGCCCATTCCTAGAAAAGCTTTAATCGACTTATCTAACAGTTCTTCGCCGGTGGGTGCATCATATCCATTAACCACACCATCCATTCCTTCCAACTGATAGCGTGCTTGGGCCTCCACCCATGTCCTTACTCGGCTCGTAGATTGAACACTATAATCCATATCTCCGAGAGGTTTGCACTTTAATGCATTGCCCGTGATGCTCTTAAATTTCTTCTTAATAAATTTGAGGACGTCTGCCAACGTCTGCCCCATATCAGATTCGAAATTTTTATCTTTAATCTCTTTCAGACTCACTTCGCCCTGGTATTTAACGATCAGAATGCTCCCGTTCACCGAAAGTCCGAACCCGTCATTTACCCTTTTGTCGGTAATGTTAGCATCAAAGGCTCCCCTTTTAAGTCCCATCTCCAGCGCTTTGCCCTTTTCATCCGCTGCGCCGTCATAGGAATCGGCCAGCACTTGTGATAATCCTCTTACAATTTCTTCCGCAGTTGCCATTATACTTTCTCCTTTCGTTGTTCCAAAACAGATTGGCGAAGTTCTTTCATGTCCCTAATCAGACGCATTAAATCTTTTCTTACTCGTGTACCCGCAGACACATTTCCACTGTCACACTTCTCAGCGTCTCTCTTTAAAAGAGATACCATCTTGATCAATTCATCCACCCTCTCGCTTACCATTTCTATCCTCTACTCCTGGGCGCCATCCGTGTGTCCAGCGCTCTTCTCGATTTTCTACCCATTGCACATAACATGCGAAACAACACTCCCACTTATTAAAATACACATCGTCTCGCACACTAAAAGAATAAACATTACAAATGGGACACACAGAGTTATTATCTCTAGTAAGTAGTTTTTTATCCATTAAAAAACCATTGTAATATTCCTTCTCTCTCTTCGTCTTTGTTTTCTCGTTCTTGGAAACCTCTTTGATCTGCTCAATATATTCTTTTTCTTTATCTGGATCCCAATTTGAAAGCGGATTCTTGATCGCCTCCTCCCCATATTTCTTCTTAATCGCCTGTTCAATCTTTGCAATCTTGTCATACTCTTGACTCACTGTAAAGGCTCCGCTTGCACAGTTTGAATTGCTAGATAAAAGATAGTTAATGACATTACCACTCCCACGGCCGAACCTCCTGCAAACCATAACGGTCCCCAGTCGACGCCCACTTTTTCTAACTTTTCATTAAGACGGTCTATTTCTTGATTTTTAAGAATAATCAATTTTTTATTGGTTTCCCGCTCAATCCTCAAGGACGATTCGGCAATATCTTTCTTGAGCACACAGGCATTAGTTCCTTTAGATACAGCATATTCTGTTTTGTTGGCGCACTCTTCTGCGCTCACCTCATCGGAGGAGATAATTTTCGCTGCTGCTTCTTTATCTAAAAGAACCCCATCAAAAGGTGCAGACTCTCCTTTGTTAACGGGAACAATTTCTTGAGCAAAAGAGGCAAACGAAAAGAACCCAACCATACATAGTGCTATAAATTTCATTTCTTCTTCCCCATCATCTTCTTCAACTCCTTAGCGAGTATTTCATTATCCATCTTCTTTAACTCTTCGGCGCGCTCATCAGTTCTCTTAGATATGTCTTCACTTCTAGTATTAAACCTGTCTTCTGCTTCCTTAACATTTTTTATATGCTTATCAACTTTTTCCTTAATGGTTTTCACTTCCTCTTCTTTAGAAGTGTTTATGATCTCAATCTCTTTTTTGTGCGCTTTGCGCGTTTCCTTAAGATTATCCACCATCATCGCTGCCTTTTGGCGAAAGAAAAACCATGTTATAATCGCCCACAGTATACTGAGGGGTACATACCAATAATTTTTAATCCACACATATGCTTTTTTCACAAATGCTTTAAATGCTATCCACTGAATCATTACGCCCTCTTATATGCGGTCACGATATCAACTGCCGCTTGGGAACCAATATAGAGCAAACATACCTGCAACCATTCTTGGGCTGGTACGACGCCAAAGAACAGTGCCGCTGTCGCGGTGCCCCACACTAAAAGTTTCCTACTTACTACCTTGGCAAGTCCAATATCAATGACTCCCTTGGGATCTTTTCTTTCTATTTTTGTTGTTTTCGCTGGCATAATTTTCTCCTATATTGCAACGTGGGCGAACCCGTTCTTTTTGTCAATAACAATCTCGCTATCCACACATTCCTTTAAAGTATCTAAATGAGATATAAGTATAACAGTTTTAAATTGATTTTTTAACATTTCTAATATAGAAATAAATCCATCCATATTTTCTGAGTCTAGCGCAGTTGCGGGTTCGTCTAATATAAATATATCGCTAGTTGGTAAATTGCCTATTTTTGTGAGCGCCAATCGTATTGCCATTGCAGCAATTGTCTTTTCCGCACCACTCGCCATCTCTATCAAGCGAGGTTCGTGCTTGGGGTGGCGAATATATATTTCCAACTTCCTTTCTTCAATTTCAAAGAAGATCTCGAAGGGAACAATATCCACCAAAATCTTAGCAATCTCTTCATTAATCAAAGGAAGGCACTTTTTAATAATGTCCGATCCAATGCCGTTACTATCCATGCATGCCTTGAATAAATCGTAGGCAGTATATTGGCTGCGTAATTGCTTGCGCTCTTCAATGCGTTCACTCAAAAACAAAATGCGCTGCTCACAACTTCCTCTACTTTCCATGAGTTCGTACATCTTGTCTTCGCAACCTTTCAAACTCTTTTTAGAAGTAGATAAATCTTTTTCAAATGTTCTACGCTTCTTTTCAAGTTTTCCAATTTCCTCTGCCATCTTCTCGTTCTCGTAATACTTCTTCTTCTTATCTTCTAGCAACGAAATCTTGCCGTTAATATCTTTAAGTGTAGAACTGCTTCTCTCTTTTTCCACAATTAAATTTGACAAAGCGCGCTCATATGTATTCTTCTTCTCCATCAATGATCTAAAGTTCTTAATACGATCCACTATTGCCTTCTCATCCATATCGCCCAAAGAAGAATTAACTTTCTCAATCCTTTTATTAATCTCAACCAATCCACTTTCTGCCGTGGGTACCAACTCTTTAGAACTCATTGCGTCTTGAAGGAAGCGACAAGTAGGATATTGATCTCCGCAGGGAACAGTAGAGAGGAGGGCAATTTTATCTTTCAAGAACGTACTCTCGCGCTCTCGCTTATCCAACTCACCCAACAAATCCCTCAGTTTACCTTGCTTCTCTTTCAATAATTCCTGCCTCTGTAAGAAGTCATCGAGAGAGTTTTCAGTGAAGAACCCCTCTACTTTATCCAAATATTCTTGATGTTCTTTGTGCTCGCCACCTATATCCTTCTGCCGACTAAGAGTCGTTTCTTTTTTGGTGGTGGCACTTTTTAATTGTCTTTCAATCTTGCTGATATCGATATCAATTGTAGGATATCCGGCAATCTCTACCTCAATCTTTTTAACATCATCTCTGGTTTTATCTAGGCGCGATTTTATGTATTCGCACTCTTTACGATGAACTCGCAATTCTTCCTCCGCATCCTCCATGGCAACCCTCTCGCGCTCCAGGTCTTCCTCGAATGTCTTGTCTTCAAATTGCTTTAAGGCGCCTTGAATGTGCGACGAATCATCATGTGCTAAACGATATTTGTTTTCAAACACTTCTAAGTCCAAGAACTTAGATAAATTCTTTTTCCTATCAGTAGAACCCTGATTGATGAATTGAAGAGAGTCCATCTGGGAGCAGAAACTCGTCATCAGAAAATCATCCTTTGTGCCAAATATTCTTCTAATGTTGGCATCCGTATCGTTACGTGTTTCTCCATTTAAACTAATCTCTTGTTCGCCGTCGACTGCTGAAAAATCCAAAACCATCTTTGCCTCTTGAGTTTCCTTGCCGCGCAGCCGCTTTGTATACTTTTCCATTTTACGTACGATCTTATATTTCCGCGCACCAATCCCCACCACTACCTCGGACGATGCGGTTTTTTTGTTTTGATTAATAATATTAACATTCTTTACACTACTCTTCGAAGTATTATTTTGCATCGTAAAAAGAAGACTATCAATTACACTCGACTTTCCAGAAAAATTCTTTCCTAGAATTCCCACAATACCATGGAGAGTGGAGAAATCAATTTCATTCCCCGATCCATAATTAAAGAGATTATTCCATTTCAACTTCTCGACACACCAACTTACGTTGCGTGATACATCTTCTTCTAAATTCAAAAGCATATTGTAACGACCATTCAAATCGTACACATCTTTCAAGGATTCTTTGTCGATATTGTAATCTTTCAAATATTCCTCAATCAACTTCTCTTGAACTTTCGTATCGCGCAGATTACCTATCTCTATTCCGTCTGCAATCATAGACGAAGACGGCACACCAGAGAGTCCTCGGTTTAAGAAGGTGACGCGTTGGGGAAAAAATCGTCGACGAATTACATCAATCAATTTACGCTGGTTGGCAATCGTCGTTCGATTCTCTGCAATAATTCTGATCCTGGAACCTTCCTTGATATCCAACTTCTTTGGCAGCCTTCCCGCCTTAGTTAATTTAATATCAACATGAGGATTGGGATCGTTCAATACAATGTGGCGCACATCAAAATCATTTCGGTCTTTAATGTCCCACATGAGCAAACCCTTATCTGGAGTTTCCCCGAAGTTCTGTTGAATCGTACTACCCGGATATCTCACTCTCCCCTCGGTGTCTAGCACTTGGTTAGATTTGTGAATGTCTCCTAGAAAAGCAAAGTCCATACCATCAAATACGCTGACATCATGATCTACTTTAATGTTCCAACCAAAATCCGTTTGGGATCCCAAGACGCCACCGTGATACAGCGCGATATTAATCGTATCATCGTCTGTAGGTTTTACCCAATTATCCTCATCAAAAATGGACATGACATTTAAGGTGAGATTCTTATCCACAATGTACTCGCCAGAGTTCTTCATGAGGTGGAGATTCTTTAATCCCAATGCATCCACAATAGGAGTAAGCGCATCTTGCCTCTCCAAATTTCTCAAGTTACCATCATGGTTTCCCAAAATAATATAAGTGGGAGCAATCGCTTCCAAGTTCCGAAAGAAGTCTGAGCATAGTTCGACGAACTCCGGTGAAATAACTGTTTTCTTGTGGGCAATATCCCCACAATGAATAATGTAATCGGGTTTTTCTTTTTTCAAAACCCTATATAAATCTTCGAAGACCGCTCTGTACTGATCCTGCCTTTCGTAATTTCTAATGTGTGTATCTGATATATGTGCTAATCTCATTTAACCTCCGCTCTTTCTGATACTGTCGTGAAGATAAACGTCGGATGTGATTTCTCTGGCCTTCTTAAATCTTCTTGCGAAGATCTCTTTGCTCATCGAACCCACGTCCTCATACCCGCTTATGTCCACTGTGTGTACTTCTATTCCGTGAGATAGAAACGCTTTGA
>Ga0209756_1002744_pt1 | contig 14895 bp, 17 predicted proteins | sample ETNvirenome_6_85_FD_184071 | JGI IMG/M metagenome (GOLD analysis project Ga0209756, IMG submission 184071) | Marine viral communities from the Pacific Ocean - ETNP_6_85 (SPAdes) (version 3) | ecosystem: Environmental > Aquatic > Marine > Oceanic | place: Pacific Ocean | collected 2013-06-19
AAGAATTTACGGAAAAAGAAAAGGAAGAGTTAACAAGAAAATTAGCTTCTATTCTAGCCAAATTAAAGCTAGCGGGCCAGCTATATTACATTGATGTGCCTGAGGGGGCGATAGCGGGAACTAGAGTTAATTATACCGGGATTGAATTTAGCCCTGCGTCCGGGCCAGTTGGTATGGAAAACTGGACAAAGCCCGAAGAGGGATTTCATAGGATTAGTTTTTTTTATTTTGGTAGTTTGATTGATGTTATATATGAGATAGCAAGAGAAAATGAACAAGCAGGGGTTACAAACCAAGAGGCTCTGGCGAGCATAGAAACTGGCTCTAGACGAAAGTGCGATGAACAAGACAGTACTCTTGATCGCTTGGTACCAATACTTGGTCCTCTTATTTTAAAAGAGTCTGATCAGCCAGAGTATGTAAATTTAGCTGATGTGCCAATATCGATAAAGTCATACATGAACTGGCAGAACGAGGTTGTTGTTGATAAAAATTTAAGACAGATATCCTTAAGAAGTTTTATTGACAGCATTGTTAACAAACTGCTTGGTCCCGCCCTGAATCACGAGGAGGCTCCAAAGAGAAAAGATTTAAATTTTGGTAAGCCTAACATGGGTGAAATAGAATCCTTTGCTGCGCAACAAGGAGAAAGTAGAATACATCTCGGTGGTAGATTTTTTAATGTTAATAATATTAAAAAAACTCAATTCGTTGATCCTGAGACACCGGAAGCACTCTTTAGAAAAAGATACATACATCAAGTTATCTACATTGACGATCCAGATAAAAAGGCATACCTTAAAGATATCTTTAATGTTTCTGAAGAAGAATCCGCTCGCCGAGGGGTTTACCGCTTAAGATTAGGTCGAGACCGAGGCTTGGTCAATAGTATTAACTTCTCAAAGGAAGAGAACGGCACGCTTGAGGCAGTGAGGACAATAGAGGCCGCAGATAAAAACTCCGCCAGCTTAATACCAGAACTGTACAACGCAGAGGTGAATATGTATGGAAATACAATATTTCAACCAGGACAGTATGTGATTATAGATTCTATGCTTCCTGGCCTAAACTCTGTGTTAGCACAAGGCACTGCTGCAAGAGAATTAGGTCTCGGCGGTCTATATTTTATCCTAAACCTTGTTTATTCAGTATCCCCTACTGGATTTAATGTTAGTTTGAGGTGTACACAAGAGTTTAGTCTAGAAGCATCAACTGCCACTGGAACCGGTGGAGGAATGAAGCCAGTGACAAGAGCAGCCACACAAGCGATATTGAACCCATCTGCTCCTGCTGCATCTCCCTCAACAAGTAGAAAAGAGCCAATTGGGCTGCCTGAAGCTGCCCCAAAAGTGGATGAAAAAGCGGAATGACAAGTTCAAAAAAACATTTTATTGACGCAGTTAAGTATATAGAAAACTTTTATACTGCTGTTGGCAGTCGCAAAGTGATGGGTGTTAATATCTTCCAAAGAGACATTTACTATGGTATAATAGATGATAAGAATAACATAGTATACCCCTCAGAGACCAACCTGAAAGCATTGTCCGCAAATAATGAGGTCCTGGCGATAGATTTTGTAGCTGATGCTTTTGAGGATTTTCAGAATGATATATACCTTGCCTTAGATAATGGCACAATAAGGCAGCCAAGCTTTTTAAGAAACATGGAACCAACAAAGGGCTGGGAGAGTACACTCGGGCTCTACAATGATCACATGGGCAATATTTATGAAGATTTTGTTGGGGGCTATTTGTCTGAAAACTCTAGGCATGCGACCGTGAGAAACTTTGCAGACTTCATAGATCATTTTATCAGATACGTAAAAATAAACGTAGATAAGAATCCGATATCCTTGAGCAGGTTTATTGTTTCAACAAAGTGCACAAGAAGGATAAGTGGGTTGATCTTGGAGGTCTTAGACGCAGATTATAACAATAAGCAGTTTAGCGCTGATAAAGTTCTTAATGACCCATACTTTAACATGTATTTAAACACAGCGGCAAAGTATGGATTTAAGATAGATGTGGGCGTCCCCTGGAGATTGGTGGCTGACATCAGAACACCAGAGATGATAGCTTATATGAACAAGCCACCAGCTGATCCTGATTATGCGTCTTATGGTATTACGAACATAGAACAGCTGTTTAGGGTTTACTACTATAAGTGTTATAGAAAAGACATATTGTTTTTGAAAAAATATTTAATTTCGTTTTACAACAATTTTGCTTCGGCAATGCCTTTCTCAAAGCACGTTTGCACAGGTGCGAGCAAAGTCCATACAGAAATAATTCGCAGGCATGTGATTGAAGAAGCAGATATTGACTCAGAGTACAATAACGCAAGTTGGGCTTTGATGTATTTTAAGCTTAGAATACTGGAGGAGAATATTAATGTTACCCCAGAGCAAGTATCTCAAATTAAAACAAAGATAATCCGTATTAATCGGTCTTCAAGCTTTGAGCAAGTGGCAGCATATATCAAAAATACCATTGTTCGGCTTTCTCTTGATCAAGTTGCTTGACTTTGCTCCTTCCCCGTGATACACTACCCCCTAGATTTAGATTGGAGGTATCGTGCTTTTTCAGACACTGGATGATAAAAAAGAATGCCACGGCATATATCAGGCCGGAAAATTCTATCACGACAGGCACCCAGAAAAACTCTCTAGGAGTTGGAACTACGCACCTTATCTTAAAGGTGAAAAGGTTGATTATGCTTTCCTCTACACCAGAGGCAAGTCTTTGGGCGATGTGTGCCCCGAGCATCTTAAAGAAGATTGGGAAAAGATTTCCAATAGGATGAAAGCTTTTGTGCGCTCATTCGCTGAGGCTAAGATCAGCTTGCAATATGTGTGTTTTTACGATCTGGTGCCCAAGAACTTTCTTATCGAATTATGCGAAATTAAAAATAGAATCTGCGAGCACGTCTTTGATACCCATGCAAGACCAGAGAATTATAATTTCTTGCTGGCGGTATCAGAGTTGCTTGGAGACATATCACAACAAAAGGTAATATTTGACCCTTCTTACCTAAAGTCCAATCGCCATGATCCAAAGGCCCGTGGGTGGCTGAACAGGACTTCAAACTCTAAGCAGGTTGTTGAGTATGATATCTTTGGGACAAGGACGGGTCGTTTATCAACAAAGAAAAAATCTTTTCCAATAATGACTTTACCTAGGTTGTATCGTCAATGTATTAAACCAGAGAATGATTGGTTTTTGGAACTAGACTTTAACGCTGCCGAACTGAGGACTATCTTGGCTTTGTCTGGCTTTGAGCAGCCACAAGAAGATCTTCACGCTTGGAACGCAAAAAATATTTATGCTTCCAAATACTCCAGGCAGGAAACAAAAACAAAGATAATCAGCTGGCTATATAATCCTTCGGCAGTTCACTACACAGCGGCTAAGTATTATAATCGTGATTCCATCAGGGAACAATACTGGGATGGAAAGCAAGTAAAAACGCCATTTGGGAGAACCATACAGGCAGATTATGATCACGCCTTGAACTATGTGATCCAAAGCACGACCTCTGATTTAACCTTAAAACAGGCGATTAAATTGAGTAAAATGCTGGAGGGCAAAAAGACAAGAATCGCTTTTTGTCTCCATGATTCAGTTGTGCTGGACATGAGCTATGAGGATAAGACCATGATTAAAGATATCACCCAGACATTTTCACAGACCGAGCTGGGCAAATATTTTGTTAATGTGGCCGCTGGAAAAGATTTTGGTAGAATGAGGACAATAAACATATGATATCAGTAATTGGGTTGGGGTCTTGCGGGTGCAGTATAGCTAAGAGGTTTTCTCAGTATGCTCAATACAAGACATATTATATTGACACTGATCTTGTTGAACCCGGCAGGAGAGCCTATCGTTTTCCTAAGTTTAATTCCCCTGAAGAATATGAAGCAAATTGTCCTGAAATGGGCCATTTTTTCAACGATGTTGATGATGAGGTAATGTTCATCATTGGGGGATCTGGATACATATCTGGAGCTTCACTGAGGCTTTTATCTTACATTAGAGATAAGGAAATCACAATGGTGTATGTTCAACCTGAAGTGGAATTTCTCTCTGAAACGAAAAAGTTGATGGAGAATTCCACATTCCATATCTTTCAAGAATACGCCCGTTCAGGTGTCTTCAAGAAGATTATAATTCTTGAAAATCCAGCACTGGAGCAAATAGTAACAGGTTTGACAATAAGCAACTTCTACGAAAGAATAAACGATTTTGCAGTGCCGGCTATCCACATGATTAATGTTTTTGATAACACTGAGCCGGTGATGAGTTCCTTTTCGGAGCTAAAAGAGACTTCTAGGATCTGCAGTCTTGGTATCGTTGATGTAGAATCTGGTGAAGAAAAAATGTTTTTTTCTATTGACAACGTAGCGGAAAAGAGGTATTATTTTGGGGTGAATAGCGAAAACCTAAAAACAGATTCAGATTTGCTAAATAAAATTAAAAAACACATTAGGGGTAATTCCGAAGGCGTGAGAACTAGTTTTGCTGTTTACTCAACAAGCTATGATCATGATTTGTCTTACGTCTTGGCCTATTCTCCACGTATACAAACAAAAAATAACATTCCGGATGAATAATCTGGTATGTTGAGCGTCTAAGTAACAGATGCACGGGACATTGGCCGTGTATACTATAGGGTAATTAACCCACCCATTAACAACACAGGAGGAAAAAATGGGAATTGATATGAGCAAGATGCGTGCAAAGATGCAGGCACTCAAGAACACTGGTGGTGGAAAGAGTAACTTTTGGCGTCCCCAAGACGGCGAACAAGTTATTCGTATTGTTCCGACCGCCGATGGCGATCCGTTTAAGACGTTTTGGTTTCATTACAACGTTGGGAACAACAGTGGTTTTTTGAGTCCGAAGCGCAACTTTGGTGAATCGGATCCCTTGGATGACTTCGTACGCAAGTTGTTTAATGAGAATACCGAAGAGAGCGTGAAGATGGCTAAGAACCTTATGGCCCGCCAGCGCTTCTTCAGTCCTGTCGTTGTACGTGGCGAAGAGAACGAGGGTGTTCGTATTTGGGGATATGGCAAGCAGGTCTATGAGACTCTTCTTGGCTATGTTCTTAACCCGGACTATGGCGACATCACTGATGTTGATCAGGGGGTTGACCTCGTCCTTCAGTACGGCAAGCCCGCAGGTGCGTCTTTCCCTAAGACCACTCTGACCCCACGTCGCAAGAGCACCGTCCTTACTAAGGATACGGATCTTTCTGCACAGTGGCTTGATTCTATTCCGGATATGGATTCGCTCTTTGAGCGAAAGACACCGGTAGAGGTTGGTGGGCTTCTTGACGAGTTCCTCTTGGGTGAGGAAGCTGCCGAGGAGACTTCATCCGAGACTCGTATGTATGCGTCTACCCCCGCAGCTAGCGCTGTTGACGCAGCATTCAACGAGTTGGTTGGGTAAGCCAACACTGGGGGGCTTCGGCCCCCCTTTTTTTTATAAGGAGAAGTTATGGCAAAAAAGAGTAACGTTACAGGTCTATCTATTGCGGACCTGCGTAAAATGGCAAATAAGAAGTATGGCCTCAATGTTGCCTATAACCTTAATGATGAGAACCCATCTGAGGTTGTAGACTGGATTCCAACCGGGTCACGTTGGTTAGATTCTATTGTTTGCCGAGGAAGAGTAGCGGGAATTCCCGTTGGTCGCATTACAGAGCTAGCTGGGCTAGAATCAACTGGAAAATCTTATATGGCTGCTCAAATTGCGGCAAATGCTCAACAGAGGGGCATTAACGTAGTATACTTTGATGCCGAGAGTGCGATTTCTCCAGATTTTATGGCAAATGCCGGCTGTGATCTTGAAAAGTTGATCTATGTGCAGGCCCAAACGGTTGAAATGGTCCTTGAGACTATTGAAATGTATCTGGGTACAGGAGAGCAGTTCCTTTTTATATGGGATTCGGTCGCTTTTACTCCTGCTATTGGTGATAAAGATGGGGATTTTAACCCTCAATCCACCATGGCGCTAAAAGCTCGTGTTTTGTCCAAGGGTATGCAAAAAATTACTGTCCCTATCGCAAATACCAATTCAACATTGCTGGTCCTCAACCAATTGAAGACAAATATCACCAGAAGTCCTAGCGAAGCGATGGTTTCGCCATATGTCACCCCTGGTGGTAAGGCTCTTATGTATGCGTATTCACTGAGGATCTGGTTGACCGGTCGCAAGGCCAAAGCAGCCTTTATTGAAGATGAGAATGGATATAGGGTCGGGTCAGAGGTGAAATGTAAGCTACAGAAGAGCCGTTTTGGGACCCAAGGGCGTATTGCGACTTTTAAGATCCTTTGGGGCGACAATGTCCGCATTTGTGATGAAGAAAGCTGGTTTGAGGCGATTAAGTCTTCAAAGTACTTTTCAACATCAGGGGCATGGCACTCCTTGGCTATGGAAGACGGCGAAACGAAGAAGTTTCAAGGAAAAAGCTGGCTTGGTATGCTTGAGGACAAAACATTCAAGAATCGTGTAATACAGATCATGAATGAAACTCTCATTAGTGATTTTAAAAATCGCAAAGGCGATGCTTCAAGCCATTATACGCTTGATGAAGATGAAAATCAAACTTGATGAGCTTTCCAGACAGCGCCGCAGGTATTTAGACCTCGCCGCAAGGATCGCCCAACAAAGCACCCACCCTTGTCAGAACCACGGATGCGTTCTTGTCAAGGGTGGGTCTGTGCTTAATGCTTCCTGTAACAAGAACAATTATTGTGGTTTCGGCAGTAGATTTCGTGATTTTGATAAGAGAACACACTCTACTTTACACGCAGAACTGGGAGCAATTCTTGGCCTGGACAGGTCAATTACTAGTGGTTCCGTTGCTTATGTTGTTAGGATCAAGGAAGACAAATATCGGATGAGCAAGCCGTGTCCAATGTGCGAGCAAGCACTAAGGTTTTGCGGCGTGAAAAAAGTGATATATACGACTAACGATGACTCGGTCATTGTGGAGAAATTATGAGTAAAAGAATATTAATAATTGACGCATTAAATATGTTTTACAGGGGCTACATAGTTGACCCTTCCATTTCAACCCATGGCGAACCCATTGGTGGAGTAAAGGGCTTTTTAAAGTCACTACAAAAAATTGTCCGTGAGACCACGCCAGATGAGGTTGTTATTTGCTGGGATGGTGAAGGCGGGAGCATTCGGCGCAAGTCTATCAATAAGGACTATAAAGCTGGCAGAAAACCCATTCGTCTGAACAGAAATGTTAGGAATCTCACGGAAGATCAAGAGATGCATAACAAAGTCTGGCAACACCTTAAGATCATTGAGTATTTGAATGAATTGCCTGTGATCCAGATCTGCGTCCCTGGAATGGAGGCGGACGATATTATTGGATTTATTGTAAAAAATTCGGCCATTAAAGAAAACCAGAAGATAATTATCTCTAGCGATAAAGACTTCTTTCAGCTTTGCGACAGTAAGACGATTTTGATTCGGCCAATTCAGAATGAAATTTTAAATACAGTCGCAATTACTGAAAAATACAATATCCATCCAGAGAATTTCGCTCTTGCTCGGGCCATTGAGGGCGATAAGTCAGATAATTTAAGTGGTATTCAAGGGGCTGGTTTAAAAACTATAGCCAAGAGATTTCCTTTTCTTTTGGAAGAGAAATCTTATACCATTTCTGATATAATAGATCATTGCGTGAGTCAAGAGAAGCCCCTCAAAATTCACACAAACATTTTAGAAGGGAAGAGAACAATAAAAGAGAATTATAGAATGATGCAATTAAGTGTTCCAACAATGTCACCAGACACCATTCGGCAGATTGAAGTTAAGGTTAAACCCGATGTGCGGGAATTTAACAAGACAGAGATTTTGAGAATGATGATTGAGGATGGAATGGGGGAATACAATTGGACTGATTTATGGGCAAATTGTAACCGAATTGTTTGGGAATCAAAGGCGCCGTTTTAGCTATGGAATACGATATTTTAACAATTATTGATATATCTGCAAGGTGCGTCTTAGCAATAGGTATTGTTTCTGGTATGGTGTTTTTTATTACCTTGAATGTGCGTTTCAAGGGTGGGGACGAAGAGTAAGATGAACGTTGGAGATTTAGTCAGAATAGTGCAGACACCTCCTTGTGTAGACGCACCAGCGCAGTTGGGAATAATTGTGGAAGAGCACGACCTTTTCCTCCACCCTCTTCCCGAAGATTCCGACGTGGAAAAGATATTTCCCGAGCTACATTATCATGTATATGATTTTAGTCAAAAAGCTATCTTACTATATCATTCTTTTGAACTTAAAATTTTGAATAAAATGTCCAACAGATCGTCTTATAATAGAGAGGAGTATAGATGAACCTAGCAACACAAGAGGACTTTTCAAAATTTGGAAAAAGCTTTCAGGAGAACCTTTGTAAGATGATCCTGGAGGACCGTCCATTTTCTGATCAAATCGGCGAGATCCTTGACGTTAATTTTTTTGAATTAAGATACTTGCAGGTATTTTGCAAGAAGATCTATGATTACAAGCAGAAGTATAATATCCACCCTAGTCACGATATTATGACGACCATAATTCGGACTGAGCTTAAGGATGAAGAGGAGGTCTTACAAAAACAGACCAGAGACTTTTTTGTGAGGATCCAGTCCCAGGCCGAAAAGGTTGACGGTCAGGAATATATAAAAGATACCGCTCTTGACTTTTGTAAGAAGCAGAAATTGAAAGAGGCAATCGGTAAATCTATAAAGCTGCTTTCCAAGAATTCATCATCATTCGATGAAATTAGGGTGCTTATCAATGAAGCGCTTCGGCTCGGCGCCGATAATAATTATGGGTATGATTATATAAAAGATTTTGAGGAGAGGTTCCACATTAAGGCGAGAAACCCCGTGTCCAGCGGCTGGCCCCAGATCGATAAAATAGCAGGCGGCGGTCTGGGCGGCGGCGAACTGGGTGTGTGTGTTGCTCCAACCGGTGCAGGTAAATCAATGGTATTGGTTCATCTTGGCTCCGAAGCCCTTAAGCTGGGTAAGACGGTTATTCACTATACTCTAGAACTCCGAGACACAGTTGTTGCCCGACGTTATGATAGCTGTATTACTGGATTTGAACTATCTTCCTTGGTTGCTAAAAAAACAGAAGTCTTGGATGTAGTAAAGGATATTGAGGGAACTTTGATTGTTAAAGAATATCCAACCAAGTCGGCGTCTGTCAATACGTTTAAAACTCACTTGAAGAGACTACAACTTCAGGGCATTGAGCCAGATCTTATTATCGTTGATTATGGCGATCTTGTACGCCCCTCCCAGATTAGAAAAGAAAAGAGGATTGAGCTGGAGTGCATATACGAGGATTTAAGGGGGATGGCCCAGGAGTTTGATTGTCCGGTGTGGACAGCTTCACAAACCAATAGATCTGGCCTCAATGCGGAGGTTATAACCATGGAATCTATAAGTGAAGCGTTTAATAAGTGCTTTGTTTCAGATTTCATTTTCACCCTCTCACGCACAGTGGAGGACAAAAATACAAATAGTGGTAGAATATTTGTGGCAAAAAATAGGAACGGGCCCGATGGGGTGATTTATCCTATCTTTATGGACACCGGCTGCGTTGCGATAAAAGTGTTGCAACAAAACCAAGAAACTGATAGTATAATGCAAAAAACGTCCAAGGACAAATTACAAGATTTAAAAGACAGATATAAAGAATTTAGAAAAGACAGAAATTAGGAGATAATAAACAATGGCAGACAGATCAATTGATATCCTTTCGGACATAAGTCACTTTATGAAATATGCAAAATATATTGATTCCCTAAACCGTAGAGAAACATTTGCTGAGACGGTTGAGAGAAATAAGCATATGCATGTTAAAGCCTTCCCCACGCTGGAAGAAGAGATAAACAGTGCCTACGAGTATGTGCACGACAGGAAAGTCTTGCCCTCAATGAGGTCAATGCAGTTTGCTGGGAAATCTATTGAGTTAAATAATTCAAGGATATTTAATTGTTCTTTTATGCCCGTTGATCATATTGATTCGTTTTCAGAGATCATGTTCTTGTTGCTATCGGGTTGTGGTGTCGGCTTTTCTGTGCAGAAGCACCATGTAGAGGGTATGCCAGAGGTGAAAGGTCCGAGAGTGAACGGCAGTACTGGCAGAATCCGAAAACGTCGATATGTTATAGGCGATTCAATTGAAGGTTGGGCCGATGCTGTCAAGGTGCTGATTGAGGCGCACTTTTTTGGAAAATCCGACCCAGACTTTGTGTTTGATAACATTCGTCCGAAAGGCGCACGGCTAATCACTTCAGGTGGCAAAGCCCCTGGCCCCCAGCCCCTTAAGGACTGCATTCATAATCTAAGAAAGATTTTAGATACAAAAAAGCCGGGTTCCAAGCTGAGTTCCATTGAAGTTCATGATATGGTATGTTACATCGCCGATGCCGTCCTGGCAGGCGGCATACGCCGAGCAGCCCTGATTTCTCTTTTTTCTTTTGACGATGAGGATATGCTAGCGGCCAAATTCGGGAATTGGTGGGAAAATAACCCTCAACGAGCACGTGCGAACAACTCAGCGGTGGCCCTGCGACACCGGATCAGAAAGAAAGATTTTTTTGAACTTTGGGAGAAAGTGAAGAGCGCAGAATCTGGCGAACCCGGAATCTATTTTAGCAACAATCAAGACTGGGGAGCCAACCCTTGTGTTGAGATCGGTCTGAGACCCTTTCAATTCTGCAATTTAACAGAGATTAACGGATCTAACATCAATTCTCAGGAAGAGTTAAATAATAGATGCCGAGCAGCTGCTATGATCGGGACGCTACAAGCCAGCTATACGGAATTTCACTATCTAAGGGAGATTTGGCAAGAGACCACAGAAAAAGATGCCCTAATCGGTGTTAGTATCACAGGCATCGCCAGTGGTTGCCTGGATTCCTTGAATTTGGAGGAGGCGGCCAAGGTTGTGGTAGAGGAAAATGGCAGAGTGGCAAAGCTCATCGGTATCAACGCAGCTGCACGAACTACGTGCGTTAAACCAGCCGGCACTACTAGCTGTATTTTGGGGACATCATCAGGAATCCACGCTTGGCACAATGATCACTACGTCCGGCGTGTGCGAGTCGGCAAGAATGAACCGATATATCAGTACCTAGTCGAGAACCATCCTGATCTTGTTGAGGATGATTATTTTAAGCCACATGTGCAAGCTGTCGTCTCTTTGCCAATTAAAGCCCCAGAAAATGCGGTGCTGAGGGCTGAGTCGGCAATGGACTTTCTTGCTAGGGTAAAAAGGTTCAACGAACAATGGGTTCTAGCTGGTCATGTATCTGGGCAAAACGCTCACAATGTTTCTGCCACTGTTAATATTAAGCCAGATGAGTGGGAGAGTGTTGGCAATTGGATGTGGAAAAATAGAAAGTCCTTTAACGGTTTGAGCGTTTTACCGTATCATGGTGGGACATATGTCCAAGCTCCTTTTGAGGATTGCACCAGACAGGAATATGAAGAGATGTATAAAAAACTTACTGATATTGATTTAACTTGCATCAAAGAGGAAGTTGATAATACAAATACCAAAGAGTCACTAGCTTGCTCTGGCGGAGCGTGCGAAGTCGTTAGCTTATAGGAGAAGAGATGAATTTTACCCCGGTACATAGATATATCTTAGTTGCAGGCACTGATCCCCAAGAAGAGAAAAAAGATTTCATGGTTCTGGTGCCCGAGGACCATAAGCCCAGGTCGGATAATTTTACAAGAGTGAAGGTATTAAAAATACCGGAAACTTGCACAATCCCCGCCTCAGTGGGTGATGACCTAGTTTTACGTGAGGCGATGATAGAAGAACTAACATTAGGTGATAATACATTCTATTTAGTATTGGAAAATCATGTGATGGGAGTTATTAAAAATGAAGAAACTATTCTGTGAGTGGCGAGGGTATCTGGGCGAGAGTTCCTTTAACCGTTTTAAGACAAAGGTTGATGAAGGTAAAATTCCTTTCGCATTAGTATCTGCCTACCGAGAAGACGGAAACAATCAGGTTGCCCACAAGAATATAAAATCTGATTTAGTTTCCATGGGGTATTCCTTCACTGAGGTGGCCGGCGGAGGCCAAGAAGAACTAAAAGATGAAGAAGGCCAACCAATTGAGGACGAAGAAGGCAAGCCGAAAGTCACCAATGTGAGGGAGATGACACTCCTAGTCACACCAGAGAAGAGAGGTCAGGGCGGCCTTGAGAGAACAGCAGAGGAGACGATGAAGTTATTCAAAGGAATTCAGTCTCTTGCCTCTAAGTACGAGCAATTTGCTTTTATTTTTGGATATCCCAGGGAAGTTAAAGACAGTGTGACTGGTGATACAACAACTGATATGTTTATTGCCGCCTATGATTCATCAGCGCAGGCCCCTGGTGAAACACACAGAATTAAAGATGCATGGGCTGGCCCTTGGAGTTCTATCGATAGGGCAGCAGATGATGATGTCTACTATACAAAGATAGCAGGGACAAAAGGTTCTTTTGTTCAAGAATTTATTAATAAGAGAATCAAGGAGATAAGATCCAGCCATTCGAGCAATCGGTGGGATAGGATGAAGAAGAGCTATGAGGTGAAGAGATGGAAGAGCTTGTTGGACTAAAAACAATTTGAAAGGCAAATAATGCAAAATAAAAGGATTGAGTTGTATGGAGATGGGATTGGAGCTGTGGAGTTGGTTGATAGTCTTGGCAGCGATCTTTCCGTGGTCAATTCCGCTCGTGTTTCTTTTGGTGTTCACAAGGAAGCGCTTGAAGAAAAAGATGAAAAATTAATAAAATATCTGATCAAACACAGGCATACTTCAACTTTGGAACATTGTGTTCTGACATTTAGGTTTAAAGTTCCTTTGTTTATCAGAAGTCAACACCACAGACACAGAACTTGGAGCTACAACGAGATCTCCAGGCGATATACGGATATTAATCTTGAATTCTATGAGCCTCAAGAGTTTAGAACTCAACACAAGAGTAACCGTCAAGCATCCAACGAGGGCGAGGGAGCCGACCCCTTAGTCTCGTATGATTCACAGGGCCAGGGCCGCTCCGGGCTTGCATCTAGGCTGGTGAAGAAGCATCACTTCGATTGTTTGGCTTTTTACAATGCTCTTTTGGAGTCAGGTATTTGTCGGGAGCAAGCAAGAGGGGTGTTGCCCCAGAACATGTATACCGAATATTATGGAACGGTTAATCTTAATAATTTACTTAAATTCATTGACCTGCGAAGCCATGCAGGAGCGCAATGGGAAATTCAACGTGTCGCCGAAGCGTGCCTTGAAATTGCTAAAGAAGTTTATCCAATAACTGTTAAGTCTTATGAGGAAGTGAGATGTTCCAGTGGAAATACGGATTAATTTTAGTAGAAGAAAGCCAGGATAAGCAGTCTTGCCAAATATATGAGCTTTACCAGAATCAGAACGACGAGTGGACTATCCTAGCAAAACCATCAATTGATTCACTAGACAATGTAGAGAAGTTATATGCGGATATTAAAGCAGATGGGATTAACCGATGGTTCTACGATAATGGAATATTCTTGTACCACTCTGATAAGGAAAAATGGGAGTGGCACAAGAGAGAGAAAAAATGCAGTGAATAAGTGAACAACCCTTATAAAATTTTAGGTGTCCCTGAAGAGGCCGACGATAAAACAATAAAAAAGGCTTATCGGACCCTCGCTGCGCAGCACCACCCAGATCGGGGCGGTGACGCCGAAAAGTTTAAGGAGGTCGCCGAAGCTTATTCAATCCTTTCGGATGCCAACAAGAGGCAGGAATATCACGCCAAGCAGAGAAGGGGCTTTGGCTTTGACGGATTTAGTTTTGGAGGCGGGTTTGACCCATTTTCAGGTTTTGGGGACATGTTCAACTTTCACACCCCCAGGAGATCAGCACGTAAAGAGGTTAAAAAAGAAACTGAAGATTCGGACGTGCAATTTAATCTGAGAATTAATCTTGAGCAGGTCAAGCGAGGCTCCAAGCAACAAATTACATTTAAGAGAAATAAAATTTGTGAAGATTGTCGTGGTCAGGGCGGCGAGAACAAAAGTACCTGCGGAGTCTGCCACGGCTCGGGCGTACAGGTTAATCGTTTAAATAATCACTTCGTCCAGCAATCAGCTTGTCCATTTTGTCAGGGAAAGGGATTTAAATTTTTGCAAAGGTGCAGGACATGTAATACAAACGGCTATACTCAGGTTGAAGATAGGGTGGTGATAAAAATTGAAGAAGAAAAACAAGAAGAATAAACAGGAAGAAGAAAATGATTGGAGAAGGGAAGATGACGACAACACTTTTTACTCGGTTGACAACGCTGAAAGAACCGGAGACACAGGGAAATCTACTAGAAGTCTGGAAGAATCTGCCGATTTGCACAAAACTGGCGTTCATTAGTTTTGGTACTGCAAAGACCTGCTTTATTGTAGGTGTAGCATTTAAAATGATGATGATGCCAACAGGGGCTATTATAGTTGGGTTTCTATACTTTTTTGCGGTCTGGCTTGCCATCTTTCTTGCGATTAGAGATTGGCTGGTTTATTATATGGAGGAAGATGATAAATTAATTCACCTTCCCTATCCCGACGACGACGACGCTTCATTTCTCTGTAATAAATGACACCAAGAAGTTGCAAATTTACAACACTTTGAGTGATAATTATACTCAAAGAGGAGTAGATTATGGAGTTAAGTATTTTAGCAGCTGCGGGATTTTGCTTCGCAGCATATTCAGTTGTAGGGAACGATTCAATACAAACACTGGGGACATTTCTCAGTTCAAATAAAAAGGTTGATTGGAGGTGGATCTGGTTATTCATAGGCGGTATCTTGGTTGCCACGCTCACTTATAGTT
>Ga0209756_1002756_pt1 | contig 14851 bp, 7 predicted proteins | sample ETNvirenome_6_85_FD_184071 | JGI IMG/M metagenome (GOLD analysis project Ga0209756, IMG submission 184071) | Marine viral communities from the Pacific Ocean - ETNP_6_85 (SPAdes) (version 3) | ecosystem: Environmental > Aquatic > Marine > Oceanic | place: Pacific Ocean | collected 2013-06-19
GAATAGCGAATATCTCACTCTGTTGTTGAGATAATTCAAATATATCCATTATAGTTTGTCTGGATTCTACAATCATTATAACCTTTTACTTGTATAAATATAGTAAAAATATTTGGGGTTTACAACTTTATATCAGTATTTGTATCTCGCTGCGTTGGTGCACCTTTACTAAATTCGAATAAACGATATTGTAAAGTTGCAGTTATACCTGACATTCTGAATTCTTTTTCTTCAATTGTTCGTCTGTTAGTATCTTCTACACCTGCTTTTATAAGTTTAGTACCTCTCATAATATCGTTTTTTGGACCTTTAATTTTCCATCGTAACATCATACCTTTATAATAATTAGGATTTAACCCTGTTGTGTTGCTAGCTAATGCATCATATTGATCTTTATCAACCTCACGAATTCTACTATGTCTATCATTACGCTGTTGAATAAAATACCGATTAAAATGTCCAAGTTTATAATCATCCTGTGTTGGTGCTACCTCAGTAGGAACAGGATCATCAAATTCTAAATCAGTTGTAATTCCTTGAGCGTCTGCTAATCCTGCATATATTCCAGATTGATCATTTTCTACATACTCAATAGGATGTATTCTATGAGAAGCTTTAGTAAATGTTTTGCCTGTATACGGGCCTTGTTGAGTTATATTATAATACCCGATATAATCTTTTCCATCATACATATACACACCTCCTCCTGTGTATTGCTTTTCTCGTTTTATATATCCAGGTGTATACATAATTTTTACATTCTCACAAAATCTACATCTAATAATGAATAATCAACATCTAAATAACCTGAACCGTCTCCGCGCTCTTTAGTTGCCCACGGAACATCTTGAGCTATGACACCACGATATCTACCGATACCATCTGTCTTATCTTTGAAGGTAAATTCATATATAGGTATACCTGATTCTGATTTTCCAACTAAAGATATATTTTCTTTTAATCTAATATCAGAAGGATCATAGGAAGGCTCTATATAAAAAGTAGTTTGATCAGGCATTGCAATGGGCCGAAACTTTTCAAATAAGGAATAGTCAATTACTGGTGTTATTTCAATTGTTGGTGGAGGTGGAGGTGGAGGTGATTTTCTTGTCCGTGTCACCTTCGTTTTTGTTGGTGGTTTATTTGCGTCTTCTAATGCTTTTGCTTCTTCAGCTTGAGCTACATCTTCATCAGAATAATTTATAATTTTAGTTAAAATTGCATTTGCTTCATTTACATCTTCATCGCTTCCTCCTCCATTATATATCTTCGCCAAAATTTCATTATATTCATCAACTAATTCTATAAAATCTTGTTGTTTTTCTACAAAGTCGTTTACTTCCATTCCTGTTGCTGGATCTTGACCATCTCCTCCTATAACTAATTCTTGACTTGATAAATCTTGAAATATATTCCCTGGTATAAGTTGTGGACCTTCATTTACCCTTGCTTGACCCATTCCTTTTCCTTTATCTGGTGTTTCCTCTGTTATTGCTGTTTGTATCTCAAGATCAGTACCTGTAATTTTAGATTGTAGAAATGGTATCATTTTTAATCTAATTTTAGCTAGAGAATCGTCTTGTGGTGCCCATCTGAATCCTGCTGTTATACTTGTTCCCCAAGTACCATTATCTATATTATGTGCTACTTGCTTTGCAAAAAGGTAACATTGGGCTCGATATCTTTTAGGTAAATAATCAATTGCAAAATTTGTTCCAAACTGTATACCTGATAGTCCATCTATTTCAAAATCAATATCTAATGGAATAATATTTTTATTAGCTAATTCTCCTTTCTTAACTGTCTCTCCTGTGAATGGTGAATTTCCTGCAATATATAATGCGTTTACCATTTGACTACTTATGGCTGATTTCATAGAAAGACTTTTTATTATACTGGATAGATTATCGACTGCAAGTTCTAATGCATATATGTCACCTGTCCAGCTAAAATTTTGGTCTACACACGTCATATACCCAGGATGTGTATCTAACATTCTCCATTGAAAAGCCCAGATGTTACCGCATGCATTATTTACTTCAAGAGAAATACCATCAAGAAAATCAGCAAGTGAATTTGCTTGCTCTGCTTGGTTTAATATAAGATCCATATTAACAAATATATTAGCTAAAAATCCTGCTCCATTATTAGCTTCACGTTTATAACTTCCAGCAGGAGTAAATAATTTATCTGCTGCAGCTTGCGGTACATTAAAATCAACTCCTCCACCTTTTAGACCTGTTGGAACATATTTAGATGAACCGTACACTCCTTTACCAACTTTTACAACTTCATATGGTGCTTCACCAATTTGATTAGGCAATAAACAAACCTCTGGATCACATGAACATAGATATTTGTGATTAGATATTACAGATATTGGTCGTTCCATTATTTGTGTTGGTTCTTTTTCATCCTTTGTTTCTGGGTTTACTACTGTTTTTATTTCTGCTGCAGATAATCCAGCATTCTGATCATCGTTTGTACCACCTATACTAAACATTGATATAGCTGGTGATATTGTTCCTCCTGCTGCTTGATCAGTTCTTGTATGTTTAGATGTTAAACAATATAATTTGTTACATAGTCTATCAACTATATCACCAAATCTAATATATAACTGCTTTTTCTTGTGAGTTTTATTACTAGAACTACCCCCTTTACTAGGTGTACCTATTTCTATTCGATAATATTTACACGTAAAAGCACCAATTTGTGGTAATGTAAGTGTAATATCATTTACAGCATTATATTTACCTGAACTACCTAGTTGTTTATTTATATCTTTAAGAGCTGCATGTAGTGTATATTCGTCAGCTTTCTTTTTTTCTTCATCAGATTTTTTTGTGTGAAAAGGTGTATTAACATTTACAGTAAATATTGAATCACCAATATCACTAATATTTGTTGTACAATCAAATGAAAGATCTTCATTTATTGTCCAGCTAAAGTTAGTAACTGTTCCAAATAATCCATCATAACAACCACCAGATTGGAATCTTGCAGCTTGTATATGATTATACACAGATGCTGGTGATGCAAGTACTTCATCATCTAATGGTAATAATGTAATAGGTTTGCTTTTTCTGCCTTCTCCAGCAGTGTTAATTGACCATCCCCATTCTACTAATACCTTCATACCTGGAAACATGTATAATTTTTCTAATCTTTCTAAGTCACTTAAATTATAACATTTGAAACGAATAACAGCTTTCTTTAATGCTCCCATAGCGCCCTTATACGTAACATTCATGCCTGTTATACCTGGCATAGGTCTATAGTTTATTTCAGGAGCGTGTTGGTTTTTCAAAGATCCATGTGGTGCTTCTCCCGACTGGAATGGATTTACGTACATTTCTTCCCAACTATGTGCTAATTTTATTCCAGCTGGAATTGGTTTATCATCTTCACCTATCCCATCTGGTTTTTCTGGTACAAATTGACCCACACCGCCCCATAAAATATGTCGAAATCTTGTAGTTTCTGTCGGATCTTCTTTGAATACTTCTTGTGCTACCGTGTATTCTGCAAACTTTTTTGCTTCTGAGTGAGGTACTGCGTTAGATACCATTCTAATAAATGGTGCTTTAGAGTGATGCCAAGCAGTTAGATCGTCTATTCCAGGAATAGCATTACTCTGATCCTGTCGTCGTAACTGGCGACCTAATACACGTCGTATACATTCTTGTATCACATAATCATGTGGTTTTGCACTACCTATTGACATTATTATCCTCTATACATCATTTTTTCGTTTTAATCCATTTATGATGGCTGCAGAATTTTTAGGTATGAACAATTGTGTACCTGGTTCTACAAAGAAGCTATCTCCAGGTATGTTGTTAGCAAGAGCTATTATCCACCATAATGTTGCATCTTTATAAAATCTATGAGCTAATAAATCAAGCCTGTCTACTGCTGTTGCAATAATTATAGGATCTCTTGGATCACGAACTATTTTTGGCATTAAAGTAGTATCATATCCTGCCTGATTAGCATGTGGACTATCATCATGTACTGTTTTATTTTTAAGTATTTTATTGTATATATATCTTTGCATATTATTACTTTTCCTCTGTTTGTATTGGAAGTCCTTCAAAGAACTTATCTTTTGCTGTTGCTGCACTTACACCTCCACCAATATGCGTACCAGCTATTTTGCCTTCACCAATAGTTTCTATTGCGCTCATGTGTGGCCCATCACCTATAACTACAAATTCTAGACCTACAGATAATACCATTGGTAATTGTGCCACTTGTGGATCATTTTGTAGATTTATCTCCCATGGAAAATCATTATCAATAGTATAAGCCATACTAGTAAAATATCCTGGACATTTATGTAACCAATCACCTATTGTAAGTTTAATTAACGGTGCTACCATTGTCTCACTAATTGCTTCGTTAGGCAATCCTTTAGCTAAATGAGGGTATGCTAATCCCATTAAATAATTTACTTTTCTATACATTGCTGTCATACCTGTTTGTGATAGAGCAGCAAATTTAAGAGTGCATGCAAATGATCTAGTTGTTGATTTATAACTATGAACACCATCAGGTCTTCCAATATAGTTAGTATTAGACCATTCAGGTGAGATAGTGTCAACCATATCAGTTAAATATGCGCGCATTCGAATAAATTTATCTTGAGGTATATCGTGAATGATTAACTTGATCATATCTCGACCATAACCTTCTATATCATCTACTACATCAGTTCCATAAGCTTCATTGAAATCTAAATAATCAGCTAGTCCATCAGGTTTCCAAAATTCTGGTTTGTCGTCATGGGAAAATGTTTTAGGAATTTCACTTCTATCTCTATCTCCTGCATAATTTCTATACCCAAATTTAGCTTCACGATTGAATTTTTCATAGGGAAAAGACTCAGTATCACCAAGATACAATTTATCAGGATCTTTTTTTACTTGCTTATCTACTGGTATTCGGAAATCCATAGTTGATAATGCATTACCCATCTTTAGTTCAGCTGCGATATCTAATCCAATATGATCTAATGAAGCATATTTAGCTAATAACGAACTTCTTCCTCCTCCTACTGTTTCAGGGATCTGTTGCGCAATACGATCTCCTGTCATATGTGAGTCAGTTTTTTCCCATCTTCGTATCCTTGTTTGTCCAATACCGTATAATGATTTAGGACCAGCTATTCCTGATAATAGTTTTATTTTTTCGCCTTTATAAGAGTAAGGTAGGCCTGCTGTTACTGCAGTTGATTTTGCTAAGTCTGTTCCGCCAAAGTGTAACAATTCACGCTGTAATTGTGCAAGACGGTTTCCTCCACCTTTACCGACAGTATCTTTACCAATACCTTGTCCTTTATCTGGATCATATGGATTTATACCACCATGAGCTTTTACTGCTTTCTCATATGTTGCATCACCTTCTAATATTCCGTTTAATAATCCATGTCTATATAATTTTATTCCAAATGGACCTGTTAACATATTAGCTATCATTCCAATACCTAAATTGAATACACGGGTTCTTCTTCCTAAGAAAAACATTTCTGTTTCTACTTTAGGATTTGAAGCTTGTAATCCTACTTGTTTAAGTCCCCATAACAATCCTTTAATAGGATCTTCAATAATATGTTTAACATTTCTTACAACATCTTTAAGAGCTCTATTACCAAGAGTTAAGAATCCTCCTCGAAATGCTCCTTCGTCAAATCCTCCAAATAATCCCCAGTTAGTATCCATATCTCTTAAAATATGAGGCTCTTTATACATTTTTAATCCATTCGGATCATCACCTTGACCACCAAATGTTATATCATGGCCGTATAAAGCTGATTTATTATAGTCGTAATCTCCGTGTCTTGATATTAATTCATTTCTTTCAAAACCTTTTCTTTGATTTGCTACTTCAGCTGCACTATAAGATAAATTATGTGTGTTATAATTTGGATAACCTTCAACGTGTGTATATTGAGCTGTGTCATCTGGTTCTCCTGTTGGACCTGTATTAGCCGGAATTAAAACTTCCATAGCATCTAAAGGTGTTGGTGAACCTTCTCGAGATGCAAAATCTCCTAAGAAACTTCCTGGATGAGTATCATTTATCATTATATCAGTAGTAAAATTACTAATAATGTCACTATATTTATTACCTTCACTAAAGAATGGTCTAGCTGGGTCAGTATCTACTATACCCGTTAATCCTGAAGGTTCTGATTTGTATAAACTGTATTCTGCTAGATCAGTTCTAGCTCCTTTATTAATTGTTATTTTTGGATTTACAGGTATTTGTGCTGCTAAGTGTGATACGTAAGAACCACCATAAGGATTACCTGCATCTGAAAATGGTGTATTATACATTAACCTTCCTGTTCCATCTGGACCTACTTCTACTGGATAATCATATGTTAATGCTCCAGGTGTTCCACCTACTCCATTAAATTGTGTTTTAGGTAATCCAAGATCAAACATATTTGGTGTAAATCCTGTTGCTCCAGATGTAATATCATCAAATGCATCTACTATTCCAATATCACCTGAGGTCTCTCCTCCTTCTAAAAATTGACCTAACCCTGTTGGATTATTACCCATTATAGGTACTTGACCTTGGACGCCACCAAATGTAGCGTGAGTAAATTCTGTTCCTAATCCTAAAGGACCTCCTCCTGCAAAGCTATCTATAGAAAATTGTGATTCTTCTACTGGATGGTTTTCTAAAAATCCATCAGGAGATAGTAGTGATGTATACGGGGTTGGATAAGGATTTGTAAATAAATTACTTCCTATGAGCCCAAGACCTAATCCGTGTGAATCTGGATATGTGTATTCACCTGCATCTTCTGCAGCACCCTTGAATTGTGTTCCTATACCTGAATCAAAAAATGTCGTAAATCCTTGGGCATCTAAATTATCAATATCTAAGAAATTGACTCCTTGACTTGTATCTATTAATCCTGCTCCTACTCCTTGCGAGTCTGGATATGTGTATACATCATCAACTGCACCGACAAATTGTGTATTATATTTTTGTGCTTGAATTGTAAATCCGGTTGCATCAGAATTGCTAAAGAAGTCAACACCTGAAGTGTCATCAATAAGGCTAGATAAATGTCTTCCGTCAAATAAACTAGGAGCAGGTGAACCTGGATATGGACTATAATCTAAAGCAGTTGATGTAAAGTCAGTTTGAAGTGGTTCTTTATTTAATATAAATCCTAGTGCATGTGAATCATCTAGAAAATTAACTGCAGTGTTTGCAAAATCACTTGATTCATGTCTTGTGTCTATTAAGCTTGGTGCTGGTGAACCTGGATAGGGACTGTACTCTAATCCAGCTGGTGTAAAGTCAGTTTGAAGTGGTTCTTTATTTAATATAAATCCTAGTGCATATGTATCTACTAACCAATTTGCAGTTCCAAGAATACCAAGGCCTTGTCCCTTTGTGTCAGGATATGTATATTCAGCTCCTGAAATTCCTTGATACATACTTTCTAGCATTGGTGTAAATGGTGTAAAACCAGTAGCAGCACTATTTGGTATATCTATTACGTTGCTAGGTGTTGTTATATCTATATTACTTGATTCATGTCTACCATCAGGTGTTGTCAGTGCATCATCAATTCCACTCGATTCATGTCTGCCATCAGAGGTTGTTGCTCCATCATCAATTCCACTCGATTCATGTCTGCCATCAGAGGTTGTTGCTCCATCATCAATTGCACTTGATTCATGTCTACCGTCAGATGTTGTTGATGCGTCATCAATTGCACTTGATTCATGTCTACCAGATAGTGTTGAATCTATAGGAGATGCATCACTTTTTTCATTATTTGCACCAAGTGTTGAATTTATAGGTGCAATATTACTATTTTCATTATTTCCACCAAGTGTTGAATTTATAGGAGCTATTATAGATTTGTCATGTCGTCCTTCACCTGTTAGAGTTATTGGAGCAATATCTGATTTCATGTTTGAACTGAATGATAGGGTTGACATAGGAAATATGTCAGATTTCATTCGAGTAGTAAACGATAAGGTTGACATTGGCTCATAATCAGATTTCATTCGAGTAGCAAATGATAAGGTTGACATTGGAGCAATATCTGATTTCATTCGAGTTGAAAATCCAGCAGTTCCCATTGGTGAAATCAAAGATTCCTCGTGTCTACCGATTAAAGAACCTGGTATACTTATTTTATTTGGTATGTTATTTTGTGCTGCCATTATGCGTTATAATTTGCTGAGTTTATTGCTGAAGAGACTTTTGTTCCGTCCATATATACATCTCCACCTTCAACTACTGCATTCAATATTCCTTGTAATAATTCTTCTACTCGACTGTTACCACCTGTTTTTTGTGTAATTCCACCTTTTTTCATTACAATATTATCATCTGGATGTGGTTCTATTAAACCTCCATCCGCCATAAGAATTGCATCATTAACACGTTTAATAGGTGAATGTGCTGTTATACCACCTCGCTCAGAACCAATTTTAGCTGGATATCCTGGTCCAAGTGCTCCGTGTCCCTGTCCTCCTCCTACTACCTTATTACCATCATACAATGTCTTTATAACATTTCCACCATATATTAGCGGTTTATTCTCAGTCACTTTCATTATTGAAGCAGGAATAGTTCCTTCTTTAGTCAGCCATTTACCAGCATCCATTACTCCGGTTTTTTCTTTAATCTTATTTATAGTATTTATTGTTTTTGTAGCTTTTTTTCCTTTACCTAAAAGCTTTGTACCTGTTGCTAACCATCCGTAACCTGGTACTGCTGCTGCTGCTGATAATGCTGCGTCTGCATAATTACCTTCAGCTGCATACCAAGCTGCATTAGCTAAATCTGCAATCTCTCCAAAACCAGGTATAAATCCTAAAAGATCTAATACAAGATGTCCTGAGTCTCTAGCCTCATCCATCATTCTTTTCTCATACGCTGCAGCTTCGTCTGGTGGTAATGTGGCCAAATAATCTTGTTCCATTTGTCTGATATCTGGAAATGGTTGGTTGTACATATTATACTTGTTGACAGAACCAACGGGATGTCCACTAAAATCCTTTTGTACATATTTATATTTTTTTCTATTTTCCATTATTTGTTTCGTATGAGCTATTTCGGCTGGTGTCTTTGGACCACCTTCAAACCATTCTACTGTTGCATCAAATTTTTCACCGAACCAATTTTTCATCTGCTGGAGAGAGCCACCTGTTTTGTGTACTGTAGTGTTTCTATTCAATTTTCCACCATCATTGTATTTGTTCATTATACCTCCATCACCAAATGAAACTCCTCCACCTGCTTGATTTATTTTTGATAGTTGATCCATGAACATTGCAGTAGAACGTTTATTAATTACAGCTTCACCACCTTCCATTTCACCGAATTTAGTGTTAATTCCACCATCAGCGTGTGATGGTCCGTGTAGTAATCCACCTCTGGCCTTATTATCATCACTTGTATTATCATCTACACTTGACGTCAAAACAACTTTTTTACCTTTTACTTCACCAACTGCTTCATTAATTGGAAATTTACTTTCAGCGTCCTGCATTATTTGTATTGTTTCTTTATTTATCTCTGCTCTCATTATGTTAGCTTTTGTCTCCATTGTACCTTGTAAAGATCCAGCAACATCTTCTAAATAATCAGTAGTTAATTGATGACCTGATCCTAATGTAAATTGTGTCTGACCTAATGCATCGACAACTCCAGCTTCTACTTCTGCTAATGTAAATGTATCACGGGCTCCTGATCCAACCGACATACCTTGCTTTTCAAGCATTTTTATAGATTCTTTTGTAAGTGCATCTATATTTTCTCGAGTTGCACTCATTTGGCCTTTGAACGCTTCCCAATTTGTTGTTATATCTGTGACACCCATTTCATCACTTCTAATTTCATCTTTGGATAAATTCGCTAAAAGACTTACATTTTCTTCTATCATGTCTGCTTGCATGCCTTTAATATCAAGGCCTTTTACCATCATTTGTTCTTGCTGATATCCTGCTCTTTCATCTGCAATCCCTTGCAATGCACTAGTTGCATTATTTGAAGCTATAGTCATAAAGTCAATTCCTTCAGCTCCTGAATCAATAGCTTCTTTCCAAGTTTCTTCAGTAAAGTGTCCTGCAGCAATCATTTTCTTTTTGAACAATGCCATTCCTTGATCAGTCAGATCTTTTGTACCGCCAGATAGTTCCATGAAGGAGGTTCTAATATCTAAATGTTGACGTTTTTCTTCCATCATCAATTTACGAGTTTGTGCAGATCGCGCCATCTCAACTCTTTGTGTTGAAGCTATTAAGTTTTTACGTGAAGTATCGAGTTCATCATCAAACCAGGTTGTTTTTTCAGTTAACATACCTCCGATATACCCAATTGCTGCTCCTACACCTGTACCAATACCAGGTAATATAGCGGTTCCAATTGCAGCACCAACTAATGCTCCACCTAATTTAGATTTTGCAACTCCTTTCTCTTTTCCTGAAGCAGCTTTATCTAATGTAGCTACATCATAAATACCTTTACCAATTGCTGCTGCTCCTAACATATATCCACCCATTGCCATACCAGCACTAGAAGATAGTCCAGTCAACCCACTTGTAACTTTTGGGCCACCTAATACTTTTGTTCCTACTTTTTGCAATATCCCTGCACCACCGAATTGACCTCCTTTTGGAGCTCTCATACCACCAGGCATAAATTGACCACCTTTATAGAATTTTCCTCCTATTCCTCCTCCACCTTTGAACATACTAAAGAGACCTTTCATACTACCACCAGGAGCTCCCCAGTTTTTTACCCACATTGGGTTTATAAATGTACCTAAAGTCTTTTTAACAGCCCATCCAATGGCTAAATATTTACCTATAGATTTACCCATATCTTCTGCTCCTTCGTAACTACCTGAAAAGTCTTTACCCATACCTCCTGAAAGAAGTTGTCCTATAGATCCTCCTGTCAATTTATCAATCCACTTTCCTACACCTTTTATAGCTTCCCAAATACCTTCTATTATTCCTTTAATAGTATATAATACAGTCTTAAATCCTGTTTTGAAGGCGGGAGATTCAAGGAATGCAAACAAATCTTTTTCTAGATCCTTCATACTTGTACCAAATACATCAAGGAATAAATCACCTATTATCATAGCTATTCGTTCCATTACACCTAATGCTTGGTCAAGTTTACCTAATACTGGAAGAGCTTTTTCTGCCAGTTGATATTGTTTTTCTACAAGATCGTGTTTTTGTTGAGCGTGTTCTGCTTCTCGTTCTCGCTGTATGTTGGTTTTACGTAATTGAGCAACTGTTAGCCCTGTAGCGTCTGCTAATGCTTTTTGTTGGTGTGGTTTCATAAGATTAAATTTATCTAACCCTCCAACTTGATTTACTATCTCTTCAACTGCTCCTGCTTCATCACCAGCCATGGCCAATCGCCTTGCTTTACTAAAGTCTAAATTCATTCCAGTTATAAGTTGAGCTTCCATTTCTTTTTCTATAGAAGTCTCAAAATCGAGTAATGATTCTGATACTTTAGCCATATCATCAAGTGTTATACCCATTCGTTTTGCTTGGACTGCTGCTTTATATAATTCTTCTGTTGACCCGCTAAAATTAGCTAATGTTTCACCTGAAGCTCCTGCTATCTCTTTGAATACTTCTGCAGGATTCAATCCGTGATATTCGGATAGTTGATAAGTCATGTCAGTTGCACTTATAGCTGCGTCTTCTGACATACCACTTATAGCCATAAAATTATCAAGTACTTTAGCTGATTCATCATCACTTAAACCTATTGATAGTTTAAGTTCGGCCATAGTTCCTACCAATTTTGCACTTACGGCATCTACAAACCCAAATTGATCTGATAAAGCTGTAATTGCATCTACAGCTGATTCCATACTTTGAGCAAAACCTTCTCCCATTGCAAAGAACCGCCCTTCAATTGCTGTTGCTTTTGATAGTATTTTATCTTGAAATGGTCCTGCTCCTGCTAATTTTTTATTAACACGGTCCATTTCTTCAGCCAGTTGGTTTCCTCGCTGACGCATTGTTTCATAACGCTGGACACCTACTGCTAATATTCCTGTAAATATAGCTAATGGGTTGGTAACAATATCTTTTAAGGTTGACATTATTTTACCAAATGCGGTATTTTGACCAAATACTATATCTTGTATCTCTTTATTTATGTCTTTAATCCGCTCATTCTTTATTTCTAATTTTTGAAGGGCTTGGTATTGCTTCTCTTGCTGTCCTAGAGCTGCTAATCTTTTTTCTTCTCCTGCAGTTAGGTTCGCTACATCTTTCTCCATTAATAAATTTATCTCGTACTTAATTTCCCTAATCTTATCTGCGTGTGGTAAAGCTTCTCTTTCAAATACAGTAAGTTTTGATGCAGTTGCTGCAGCACTTGCCATTAAATCATTTATTTCAGATCTATCACTTATATTTTGTTCTAGTAATTTTCTATCTTCTTTATTAGTGGTATGAATAAGTTGTGTTTTATCAGCTATATCTGCTTCAGCAGCTGCTGCCATTTGCAATTTATCAGCAATTGATTTTGCGTCTTCATCCATTAAACCAAATTGCTTCTTTTGGGCAGCTCTAGATTGTTCTATCTTTTTTTCTGCTATTGCTACACGTTCCGCTTCATCAGCTGCTTCTTTTTTTGCATCTGCAATTCTTTGTTCATGATCAGCTGCTGCTTTTACAATAGGAGCTTGTCTTTCCTGTTCTGCAGTATTCTTTACGTTTAGGTCATAAAGTCTCGTCAGACGTGCTTCCTGCTCTGCAGTTACTGACGCCATTTCTTCAGCGCTTTTTCCAGCCTTAGCCATATTATCAAGTATAACTTGCCAGTGAGCTGCTTCTTTCTCTAGAGATTTTTCTTGTTTTGTACTAATTGCTAGTCTTTCCTTTGAGTTTTCAAGTGCTTTGTGGGCATCAGCTGACATTCCACCTACCGAGCCAACGGGTGATGCTACTCTTCTTTGATCAGATTGTTTTCCTTTTCTAGCCATAACAGTCTTCTATTAGTTACCTCGTAATATTTGATTTAACTCGTCGTGGTATTCTTTATCGTAATCAGGTTGGGACTTCCTTTTGTCAAATTCGCGTTTTAATTCTTTAGCAGATTTTTCGAATTCTTTGGATAATTTTCGAAGTTTAGGATCTGTTTTTATTTTAACATAGTAGCGCAATTTTGCATTATTATTCTTGCCTACTAATAGGTTTAGCAACCAATTAAACATTCCTTCTGTGAGTACATATTTTTTAGATTTCATAGTATTCCCCTTATATAGTTTTTACATATATAAATATGAAATACCTAGAAAACTTACTCTTTTGGTAGTACTGGAGGTGAGAATACTTCAGATTTTCCTGACCGCTGATTATCTCGTTTCTTTTGGTCTTCCATATTCTTAGTGTTGATTTGCTCAATTTGTTTCAAATAGAACGTACGTAGATATCGTGGCATGTTGTATACCTCATCATGTGTGAAGCCGCCTTTGCCGTAAAAGCAAAGTAAAAAAACTTGTTCGTGTATTACTGGTCTATGACTTGGTGCTAGGCCAAAAAAAGCCGGTGTCGATTGGCATCTCGACAGTCTCCGTATGGGTACAAGATTCACACTCAAAATTGAATTGAGTCCTAACATCAGGTGATATCTCTCTCATATGATTTCGTAATGCTAATGAGTCTTGTGCAAACAATTCATTGTCAATAAAATCTCGTATTACTTTAATATCACGATTACCATTGATTGCAAGTATCTGATGTTTTAATCTTGTTGTAAGGGTCTTACCTGGACCTTTCTTATTTGCAAATTTTTGCAAACCTTTTAATTCACTATCTAATTTTTTCTCAGAACCACCATCCATTATTTTGAATGTTACCAAAGTTTTAGATAATGGTAATTCAAATTCAAATTCATTAATGTTTTTTGGAAGGTCTTCGTTAAGCTCTTTATTTCCTAATAAAGTAAGATCAATTTGTAATTTATTAACCTCATTACAAGATGGACAGGTATAATCAATATCATAATCTTTACCATATCCTAAAATACGAGCTGCAATCATAATTGCATTTTTGTCTCCGACTATAATATCATCATAGGTAACATCTGTAACTAATAATGCATTAATAAGTGTATCAATTACTTTACCTTGCTTAATAAGATTTGCGGAAGTTAGAATATCTTCTTCTCTTGCAGTCATGTATTTTAATTCTACCTGACCATCAGCTAAAGGGTGTCCTTCTGGATAGAACCACCCTTTGCTTGGAAGATCAATAAATTCGGTTGGAAATTTGCTTTTTTGTGTTTTTTTAGCCGTAACTTTAGTGTTTTCGCTCATAACTTTTTTTCCTCTATTTTAATAATATGTTATACGTCTAATATATTAGAACTGTAGTATTGCATAGTCGTATGCTAATGTAATTGAAAGCATTAATGCTGAATCTGTACTCCAATCTAAACTACCTTTAGCAGTTGATTGTACATAAGCGCCTTTCAATGTCCATTCTTCGACTTTGTCACCTACCGGACCTAATACGTTAAAAGTAATGTCTTTTTTGTAGAAATCAGCATATCCGTCTCGACCAGTAACAGATTCGTGTGATAATCTAACCCATTCCATTACTGCTTGCGCTGCTGATGGAACTACGGGATCGTATAAATCACATGTGATTGTACCCCAGTCACCTTTACCTTTTAGTTTTCTTTTCACGTTAATGTGATCAAGAGTAACATCACCAAATGTAATAGATGGTCTGTCGATTTTCTTAATTAAATATGCAGGAATACCATCTATATACATGATAAACCTATTCTGTGTTTTCGGCTCAAATGCCGTGAACAT
>Ga0209756_1002761_pt1 | contig 14811 bp, 4 predicted proteins | sample ETNvirenome_6_85_FD_184071 | JGI IMG/M metagenome (GOLD analysis project Ga0209756, IMG submission 184071) | Marine viral communities from the Pacific Ocean - ETNP_6_85 (SPAdes) (version 3) | ecosystem: Environmental > Aquatic > Marine > Oceanic | place: Pacific Ocean | collected 2013-06-19
GGTGCTGGTAACGTCCAACTTCTATTAGATTTATAAGACATTGCTGTAACTAATTCTTCATCATGAATAGTAATTACTTTCAAATCAGGCCACACTTTACCCACAGGATTTGGTCCAGTACTCGTACCACCTAATGTATTATTTACAGGTCCAGAATTATCATCATATAGATAATAATATCTTAACCCTTCTCCATTAGCCATATTTTCATTAACTGATGATTCCATAAGATATGGAACATCCGGAAAAACACTATTAACTCCGGTATACCCTGTTGGGTTCACGTAGAAGCATTGCCCATAAGTTGTTGCTCCACTACACCCTGTTTGAGCTTCTCCTTCATATTTTTTATGCCACATTAGCCAAGGCATACATATTCTAAAGTTTTTAGCTAAACCAATATCATCAGCTAAAGTTTTTTCAGTAGCTAACTTTTCACCATAAAAGTTAGATATAGTTTGATTTGTATAGTGAAGAACAGCTATTGCTTTTTGTCTTGATGGTGGTATTGCTCTTTTATTTTTATAAGAGTCATAATACCAGGATGAACTTTGTAAAGTAGTGTCATAAGTGTCAGTTATACTTCCACTGTCTATTTGTCCTTCATTACTTCTATATCCTAGATACTCTTTAGTACCACAATAACCACTAGAACCATAATAATCTAAAGATTCATAACTAGAATTTTTACTATCAACACCCGCTATTTGTTCTGTCCAATTTATATTCATATTCCAAACCCTAACGTCTTTTACAGAAACATCACAATTATTTTCAAATGAAAGAGACCCTGGTGACCAATATGATGTTGGTTGTGCTGCTCCATACCACGTCAACATAGGGTTGGTGGATGTCGCGGAGTAAGTACCTCCTGTAATATTAGGAAATACTTTTACACAAGCCCCTACTCTAGACGCGGTCTTACCTGTAAAGTTTTTAATATTTATTTCTGAATCTCCTGAAAAAGCTCCAAAATCTGGAAGTGCTCTATCTAGTGTATAATATAAAGGTTTTACTGTGGTCCCCGACCAATTTGCCCCACTTCTACCAGATAATACATTACCACCTACTATTTGATAGAATAGTTGAGCTGAACCACCAGTACAAGGCATATTATAACAATCAGTTGCACCAGTAGCGTACTTATTAAAGTGATAAGTAATTCCTAGTACGTCACCTATTACTGGAGTATATCCAGGTAAAGTACCTCCAGAAAAAGCTTGGTCTGTAAATGTATTTGCAGATAATAATGTCACCACACTTCCACCTGTCATCGCTGATACCGGAAAGAAGAAATTTGAGTTTAGGGTGTACGCTGAACTAGTCTGTGCTGAAAAACTACAACTATTACCTGTATTCCCAGTATAAAAACCTCTCTGAGACGCTCTATTATAAACTTTTTCATAAATATGTGCGGCTTGAGCAGCACCAAATGTTTGACCTGTGGAGTTTGGGGTCATAGGTACTGGATATTTTACATGTGCTTTATTTTTTTCTGGAATTGGATTCAGATTCTGAGCATTAAAATTAGCTTGCATTATATCTAAACCGTCTGACAATCCTGGAAGTCTATTATAACAATCATAGCAATATTCGCTATCTCCTATTTGAAATAATTCTATATTTAATTTTCCTTCTGATAATTTCTTTCTACCGGCATCTGTAAGTTTTACAGATATTACTCCTTGTGTTGTGTCTTTTAATATGTAACTCATAATTTTATTATTTTATTATAAATATTATTCATAAAGTTTTAGTATGTACCTAAGCTAGTGCCATCATTATTTTTCTTCGCATATGGTGAATTAAATGTGGTACTATCTATTGTAAACGTTATTCTTTTACTACTACGTTCTGTAGTAATTTCTTTTCCATTTAAAAGTGGGTAGTACCTTTTATGCGATACCGTATAATAATATGTCGCCGCACTAGGTACTGTTATTTTAAATATTTTAACTAATGTACCAACTTCTTCTGTGGTAAACATAGCTATTTGTTCATCTATTATATTTCCATTAGTATCATATACAACAAACCTTAACTCTTCTTTTACTCCTAATTTTTTATTTATTTCAACATTAACATTGGGATTAGAAGTGGCTGCTAACCCAAGTACGTAATACTGAGTTAAGTAATACATATTTATCACATCCGCACTACTAAAATCTGGTACCTCACCTACTTTATAGGTTAAAAATTGTAATTTATTAGGGGCTACCCTTCTATAATCTACATTTTCTGTTAAAATTTGCCCATTTAAAGTTAATGAAACTGCCCCCAAAGCTTCATAATCTAGAGTTATGTAATAACTAGCAGAGTCTTGATATATTTGTGCTGTATCTGTTGTGCCAGGAGTTCCAACAGTAAATGATTGATTGTAATAACTCCTATCTCCATTAGATGGGTATATTATTTGAACAATGTCACCATTTTTAACAGTTCTAGAAGCAAATGTTATTCTTATACCATTAATGTAATAATCTCCGTTAACAAAAGCATTACTATTTTCATCTGTCTGTTTTAATGTAAGACCATTAGCTATAACTTGTATATTAGAACTAGGTACAAATGGTAAGGTAACTGCTGAATAAGTATACCCACTTTGGTTACCTGAAAAATTAGGTACTCCAGTAACTGTGGCATATTTACTAGTTAGTCTAACACTACTAGTTGATTGAAACTTTATTTGGTTATTAGTTATATTAGGTTCTGAGGGCGCGTCTACTAAAGCCATATAATAATCTAGACCACTGTCTAACTTCACCTTTTCTTTACTAGTGGAATTATCTATCCAGATTGGGTCTTTTGTGGATTTGTCTTTTACTATAAATGATGGTTTAACAATATATTGCCAAGTAGAAGCTGTCGGTAAACCAGATAATGGTAATATTGTGGTACCACTTAAAGCTCTTCCTTTTTTAATTAACGATGGTGTAGAAATCTCACTTAATGTGTTAAATAAATAATTATATTCTGGTTTTAGGTTGAATTTATTTTGACTATGGTGGTAAGAATATATATCTAATTTTAGATGACTCTTACTTAGTAATAAGTCGGATGTCGCTCCTGATGTATTTGCGGTTATAATAGGTGTATTACCAGTATATGCTGATAGATTTATTATTTTAGTAGATTCTAAGTCTTTCCCTATTTTATTTAATCCCTCCAGTACAACAGTAGGTTCTACTAAAGTTTGTATACTACCCATAACTTGTGGTCTTATATTTGGTATTTTTAATTCTGTATTACATATAGGGTAGTAGTCGCAGGGTTTAGATTTGTTAGTATTATTGTTACCAACACTATTAAGTAACGATTTATACATATAGGTGTCAGGAGCGTATACAGTTTCTTGTGTTAATGTTATAGCTGATGAATTTGAGATTAATTGAGTGTTTGCTAAAGATACCGTGTAGTTTGCTGCTGTACCAGTTAATCCACCTTGGTATACAATCGAGTTATATTGATTTGCCATATATCCTACTCTGGTCCCTCCTAAAAATCTTTGCAATTCTGTTCCGTTTACCCAGTCTGGAGCACTCTGAGACGTTCCTGACCATGTTGCTGATGTGGTTAAATCAAAATTAATTTCATATGTTTCATTAAAGGGGTTTGATGTTCCTACATTTTTTGATGTGTTAGTAAAAGTGCCCGTAGGTCCCATTGTATCCGTCATTTGTATTTTAAAATACTGTCCCGAATTACCACTTCTTGTAACTCTTATTTTTATACATCCTTGAGTTGTCAAGTCGTTTGTACAAGTATAAGGGCTTGTAAATTCATCTGCAACGCCTTTTGGTCCATTTCTTAATACTACAGTATCAAACTCTTTATATGTGGTTGTTATATATTCCTGTTCTACCTCATAATCTAAATCGTGTAATAGGTGAAGGAGGATTTGGTTATATAGTATTAAAAATTCTTCATTTTCACTAAAAATAATATAAAGTTCGGCTGGAGGTAAAGTTACATCATCACTAAGTCCAAACGAAGCAACTATATCTGGAAAGTCATTTATAAATTGTTCTACAGCAACCATTTGAGCTTCGTGACATATATGTTGAACTTCTTCATCGGCCGACTCACAAGGATTTCCTTGTATTACTTGAGTACCGTACGCATCTCTCTGAAAAGCTCTTGCACTTTGTCCTCTATTAAAACTAACAGTAGCACCACTACATTGTTGGAAATCTAGAGTTAGGTAGTGTGTTGCTCCACTTTGACCATATAAGTAACTATCGTCTCTAAAGTACGCTAGAACTACAGACGCTGTTTGTTCTGTAGACCCACTAGGATAAAGATGTATGTCATGACTGTAGTCTAAATAACTACATTTACTTATATAACTGGCTCTCTGTGTATCCCCAGATATAAACGCACCACCCAATTTAACTACACTGGTTAATTGATTTGCATTTCCCCCAACAGTCTCACTTTTTAAACTTCTTACTAAATTTGCTCCATCTGTCACAACAAAAGTAGAGTCATCACCTATCGATGAAAATTTAAATGTATTTGCATTTGTTGTTACAATTTCTGAAGCAACTGGGTCACCATTTACTCCTCTATTAGCTGTAGGGTTAAATGTAAGCCACGCATAATCACTATTTGTAATTCCTGTTGTGGAGTCCCAAACAAAGAATTTATCAAGATACCTATGATAATAATAAGTTCCTCTATGACTTGCTCCACTAATAGTTGCACCTGTTAAATCATATGACGTTGCAGCAACTAATGGGTCTCCATTAATTCCTAATGGTGAACAATTCCATCCTTCTTGACAATTAGTGGTACCACTAACCCCCAGGTACCAATATCTGGTTGTGTCGGTAGTTCTTGCTGAATTAGGATTTGCAGCCGGGTAATGAAGTATGCCAGTAGAACTATCCCCAGTAAAAAACCAGTGACCTGGTGCATTTAAAATATGTCCCCAATTATATAAACCAGTAGTATAGGTAGAAGGAGAGGTCCCTACATAATAATTAGCAGCAGCAAAGTGATAATTTTTAGTCCATGCTGATGTTATAGCTGAAAAAGGTGCTGTTATAATTTCACCACCTGAAGAATTTATGGTTCCAGATGATAGTGTGATTGAGGAGGCTGTACATTCTGTATCTGTAACTAAGAAGTTTCTAATTAAACTTTCTTGTCTACCTATTGTTAATGAATACATCCCATTACGTAATTTCTTGAATGTCTGAGCAGTATTAGTATCAGCACTTCCAACAACCTTAGATTTTACTAATGTACCATCTCTATATAAAGAATAATTCAATGTTGCCGCAGATTGGTTTGGTAGGCTTGAAGTTCCGGCGTTATTAACAGTTATCTCACAAAATTTATTAGTGTTGGTCACACAAGAATAGGAAGTTACTGAAGCGTCAAAAGTGGGTAACGTATAAGCGGAGAGATAAACCATAGTGTCTCCAGCATTAGAATTAATATCTGTGATTGTTGCTTTATATGCCCCTTCTGCTAAATCATATAAATTCCATTGTGTAGAAGTGACATACCCATTAACGGTGGCTCCTGACCAACTAATAGTGTAAGGAGCTGTTCCACCACTGGCATTTATAGATATAATAGAACCTGTAGATTGGCCCGAAACAGTAGGTGTGACTTGATATTCGTTAAGAAATATGCTCATTTTTTATATAATTTATTTAATATACATCTCCAGAAGTATTACCATTAGAATTATTGACAGCATTAACCTGAGATGGTATATTATTTATACTAACACCATTTATAGGAGTTAGAAGTTCATCAGTATCATTTATATTGTGTGAAGCTCCTACCATAGCCTCATTATTATGTAAGTGATAAAAGCCAACATAAACATCCCCAGAAGGAAGTAAATACTCATCACCATTTGTGTATAAATTATTCTTATCACCAATACAATGTTCTGTAAATACTCTACCCACACAAGTTTTATTAACCTCAGCACACTGAATTTTGGCTTTTTCTTCACAATCATCACAATTTCTAATTGATGTATTTGTAATTATTTCTGTTGTCCCATAAAATGGGTCTATTGGTAGATTAGAACGTTTATCCTCACAAACACAATAAAATTTACATCTAAATCCGTCTAGTGATTTTAATTGTGTTATTGGTATAGACCTAGCTGATTTTAAAATTATAGGCTGGTCATCTATTATAATTTCACTCTCCACATTATCTATCTCCTCTTTTATCATAATTTCACTTTCTATCAAATCTACCTTATCGTCTTTCGTTGAGTCAAAACAAGGTACATATATAGTTTCTTTAGGGGTAACCACCACAAAGTGTTCCATTTCTACGCCCCTAACATTAGATATTGTATTTTTTATAACATAGCTGTGACTTATTTGTGGAAATTTATAATTACAATTCACTGAATCTTTTTGGTCATATCTAGGTAAATTAAATATTAAGATACCAGATTGTATATCTATTAAATCAACATTATTAGGTAAATAATAATCTGTTAAATCATTATTCTCTAATTGTGATGCCCAATTATTAGTAGGTGATTTAGAAGTGGTATTTAAATTAAAGGTGGTACTACCTTTTACATTATCTATAAAAGTTAAGGTTCTAAAGCTTTGGGATGTCACTTTTGGGTGTGATATGGGTGAGTATCCCTTATCTATAACATATAAACTACCCCTTGAGCTACCTTCCACCTCTTTATTATCTATATTAAAATATTTGTGAGGGGTAGATAATTTCTGTGCATTTAAAAATAACTTCTTTTGTAATGTAGATGTGGTACCTGTTCTCGGACTATATTTAGTAACTCTGTAAAATGGAGAAGAAACCGCATTACCAGATAAATCTAACCGATGTCCTAAATTAAATTCTACGTATGCCACTCCTCCTGTTGCCTTAGAACTAGCTGAAAATTCTACATCATATTTTAATGTAACACTTTCACCACTACCTAAACTAATTAAACCACTATTCAAAGATATAGGAATTCTGGTATGAAAAACAGTATTAGCGGTAGCTGCAGACATGTAACAATTACTAAATCCACTCATACTATTCTGAACTACATTGGTTTGATTAATCAAATATAGATTACTAGTTGGGTTAGTTAATGGACTTGCACCGATAGAAGCACTAACAATATTAGATGTGGTTCCGGTAATATTTTCCTTCTCTAAAAATACATCAAATTGAAAATTATTTAATCCTGTATTAGGACTTATTCCGTTTTTTCCTGGAAAATATATACCATTTGTGTCTTCTTTTACTGTATTACCTTCTGTTAAACCTTTTTCTATAATGGATGAATTTATTAATCTTTTAAGATGGTATTCACTGCTTGGGTACGCTATCGAAGTTGTTGCTCCTGAAATATAATTAGTTGCGACATATTGACACCATTTAGTGTCTATATATTTTACGTCTAAATATGCATTATACTGAAATTTATATGTCCCCCCTGATAAACTTTTATATATTAAATAATTTTTAGGGTCTCCTGTTTGTATTATAACAGCTCCACCACCAGAAGAAGTTCCTGTTTGACCGGATAAACTTTGCCAAGAATAAAAAGGCACCCAATATGGTGAACTTATACCAACAAAAGGTCTATGTTCTATTCTATTAATATTAGTTATAGGGATTGCTATTCCTGTATCAGGAAATGTGGTAGCTGTATAAGAGTTTCCTGAAAAATAAATATCATAAGTATTATCCCCTGTAAGTGTTCCAGAAGTATACCCAGTATATTGGGTTCCTCCCGTAAAAGATTCTTTAAAAGTAGAATAAGTTGTACCAAAAAAATCATTTCTAAGGTCGTATATCGGTGTCATGTATTCTTTTTCACAAGTCCAACATTTTGATAACTTTTCTGTCGTTTGGTACTCTTTACAGGCTGAAGCACAGTCTTTAGTCGGGGAAGGTACTATAATTGTTTTTAACTTCTCTGTAGCATCGTCCGAGTACTGACAAGAACATTTATTCATTTCCCATATCACCTTATCTTCATAACCATTTACTTTAGTTTGTTTTGATGGGCAAATAGTTAAAGTATCTAATCTTCCATCATTTTTATAGGTAATATTTAAATCGTTAAAGTAATCTATATCTGTTCTACCCACCCAATCTGTTACATTTGTGTAGGTCCTAGGTTTTGTTTGTAGGATATTATCTTCATCATAGTACGTATATTCTTCTAAATTAGCTATTTGATTTTCTTTTAGTATTTCTTCAAAACTATTTAAATGTTCATCTGAATAAAAACTAAATTCTACACACCTATTAAGGTTTGTAAAAAATTTATTATTTCTTAGTTCTGATGCCCAACTTAATGGGTATTTAGTTAATCCTCTATCAAAAAATGGAGATGACGGTGTTATGTTATTACCTACCAACCTTCTAGATACATTATAAGGCAATTCTTTTGTACTATTACTTACAAAATCACCAATATTTAACTTATAATCTTCATTATTTTTAATAATAAAAACTTCTGAATTTGACAAATAGTGGTCATTATAATCTTGATTCAAACTGTTAAAATAGTCTATATAGTTAAATTTAACTTGACCAATTTCTAAATCTTTACTAGTCATTTCTACATAACTTGTAGGAGCTTTAGATAGAGTGGCAATTCTTTTTGGTCTTATTAAAGTTGTTGTATCAAAAATTCCAGTCTTATTATTTTTGTATTTAATAACATTACCACCAGGAATCGCTAATTTAAAGAATAAACTAGTAAGTGGTCCTGTAGTACTAAAAGTACTTATATCGATATCAAAACCTACATTATTCGTACTTGGGCTTAGTATTTCTGAAATACCTGGTAATACCATCTCTACAGCGTGTTTTTTACGGTCTATAGGGCTACTAAACAGTCGTAAAGCTGGTGTTTGGGTTGATGAGAAAATTTCTTTTGTAGATAGTAATGATTTATTTTGTTGGTTACCGACTTGTCTTAAAGATAAGGTTCTATTACTTTCTCTATTTAATCTTATAATAAAGTCAGATGAAAATGATTTTTTATTTAATTTTAATTGTCCTCTAATAAAATCTTTAGCTTTAAAATAAAGATATCCATCTACTAAATTTTTTCCATTATAAGTTAAATACAAAAGGACCGGTTTATTTACATCATAATCCATAGTGATAAACTGTGACTTACTTAACTTGTTTCCCAACCACATTCCTGTACCATAGACCTTAACTTGCAACCTTTCCATTAGCTCTCGTAAGTCTATCTTTTTAGTATATTTAACTACTTCAGTATTTTTTATATTTTTTTCTATACCGTCCATCCTAATTTAAAATTGCCTTTGTTTTATTGGGTAGTCTAAACGCGTATCCCCATGGTTCTTTCTTATTTTTACTTAGTGGTAACGCCTTTTTAACATTAAACATTATATTATTATTAACAACACTTAATAAGTTGTAAGCTCCATTTATTTCTGGGTCATTACTTGCAAAACTAGAAGTTGTGGTATTAATAGATTTATTAACACCATTGTTAGAAGTATTAGCTGATACCCCATTATAATCTTTAAAGGATGGCCACGTAGATTTACAAGTTGCGCTAAGGGGTCTCATTTGGAGTGCCATGTTATTATCTGGTAATGTACAACATGTGCATGGGGATGTCGGTGTTAATAGTGTTCCTATATTATTTTTATCACTAATTATAGTTCTGGTTTCTCCAGTATTTTGACAACCACTAGAACACGTTGACCCTGTATTAGGGTCTACAACAGATGAGAAATATCCAAATCTGGATAATGAATCTGCGTAAATACAAGAACCATCATTTTCTTCTGCTTCGGGGTTGTAGTTTGCAGCACTTGGTGATGTACATCCTTGTACCTTGCTAGATAATCCACTACTAAAACCACTTAATGGCCTTATAGGATAATGTTTATAAACAAACTTATCTCTATGAAATATAGAATTTTCAATTTTGACACCTCCTTGCCATAATGTTGTAGCTGGTACTAATTGTTCTATAATTCTAATCCAATATGTTCCAAGATTCTGTGCATAATTAACCATTTTTTGATAGGTGTATTGGTTATTCGTTCCACATTTCTCAGCAAGATAATCTAAATAAAGTTGTTGTAGTAATGGGTATCCACCAGTTTTACCATCATCGATAGTTTGTCTATTTCTTACATTAATAAAACTTCTCCAGAATGTATTAGAGAACTCTTTAAAAGAATAGTCCTTAGCGTTTATTAATGGTACTGTGTCATCCACACCACCTTTTTGTGGGTATGGTGATGGTAACGGACCACCACTAAATGGACATCCACTTAATATTGATTGTTGCCATACTTCATATACAAGTGCCTGTCCTACATTTAAAAATATATCAACATTTTTTACATTAATTACATACCTTTCATCTGTTACACTATAAGAAGCATATCGTATACCTTCAAATTCATAATTTCTATCCTCATGATTTTTATCAACTTTAATCCAAGATTTTTTATCATCTACGATACGAGTTAATCCAAATCCCATATTTAGATATGGGAATTTTCTAAATCTTTCAAGATATGGGGCACCAGGGTCATTAGATGATACACCTGGTGGTAAATTGCCAAAGAATCCACCCCAACTAAATTGATTCATTTTAGTAACTACCTGAGGTGTACATCCAGATAATACTGAATTCTCTAAATCAATTATAATTTCCCCATGATGTTCTTCAGTTTCTTCGAACCACCCACTACCTCTTTGGAAATAATAATGTGGTGTTTCTCTAGGTGATTTAGGGTATCCTTGATTATCTATAGGATAATCCTCTCTTATAAAATTATGAGAAGTGCTGCTGTACTGAATACTTGTTGTGAAGTCCACAGGGTTATATACATAGGTTGGGTATGTTGATACACCTCCCGATATTTCTGAAAATTTATTTAAAAATCCGTCCCTACCTAAATCATAGCAACCTAAATCCGATAATTGTTTTTTTACCTCTTCTGTAATTCCCACATTGGACGCGGATAATAAAGAGAATAGTTCATCACAGTCCCTACTTTCTATCGGGTATCCAACACTACCCATTTTAATTTTATAATCTGCAAGTACTACATATTCGTTAAACTCAACTAAAGCGTCTGGAGCTCCTATAAATCTTAATATAAATTCTATCGCTTTTCTAGTCCCTTTGGATTTAAATAGATAAGCTGTATTCATTAAAATTCTCCTATAAACCTCTATATCTAATTCTACAGGGGTAATCCCTATAGACTCTCCAGAATATTGTGGTTCGTACCTATCTAATATTGTATCCAGAAATTGGTCTTGTGTACTAGCATATGGGGTTTGCCATCCTAATAATTTTGCGAAATTTCTTAATAGTTGGTTTGGTACGTTATTTTTGCCGTCATATGTGACATTACCCATAAAGGCTATTCCATCTATAAATTTCTTTACATCATCGAAACTTCTACCATATATCTGTAAAGTCTTTTCTACTTTTCTACCTCCAGTATCAAAATCTTTTAAAGCCCCTGTGGTTAAAAATCTAGATACTAAATTTGTTTTATAATCATCTATCTCCTCACCAACCTCAACTAATTTCTGTAAGTAATTGGTATAGTTTTCTGTAGTAACATCAATATTCCATAAGTCTTCTTTATACCAAATTATTTCTTCTTTGAATTGGTAATTTTGTCCATCTTCTGTTTGTCTAGGTATTTGTATTTCTGCCTTATATTGTGGAACACTTCGTTGATTTATTAGGAATTTTTCTACCGATTCAAATTTATTAAATTCATTTTGTGTTTCTAATTTATTTGGTTTTATATAAAATTGTTGTGTCGATGGTGTAGGTGATGTTCCAAATGGGGAACCGGAAATAACTATTGTTAGATTTGGTGTGCCCTCTTCTATTGGTGTGTAGTCAACTACATTGTATTCACTACTACCACTACCACTAAAACTTAGACCGTATTTTAAATACTCTAGTGAAAAATTTCTAAGATATGATATTTTTCCTGTTTGAGCCTGTACTGATGTTGTAGTTATTTTATCAGTGGTTGGGTCGGATACTAAATAATCCATCTCCAATGAACTATCTAATTGTATTTCCCCGTCTGTTGTAAATTCTATCCTAAATGGGTTAGATATTTTATACTTGGACACGGATATGGTTGTTCTATCATTTGCGGCATCGTATGAAATACTTTCTACAGTGTTACCGGTTGTGTTATATATTTTATCAATACCATCACAATATATTGCAGCTGGGAAAAAATTAATTATCTGTTGAGCTGCAACCCTTAGTCTATCTTTTAGTGACCCATATTGTACTAATTTAGTAATATCACTATTATCATAATTAAATTCTACTAACAGACTATTATTTAATCCTGATTGTAATAATTTTGTATCTCCAGCACTTAATTGCTCTAGTGTTATTGGTCCAGAAAAACCACCAAAAGTAAATTGTCTATCTTGTTTAGCTTGTGCACTTTCTGTCATAGAAAAGTTACCCAGAGTCATCTGGGGAGAACCCGCAGTTACTTGTAATCCTACAAGATTATCACTGAAAGTATCTCCCCCATGTCCCGGTGCTGGTGGATAATAGAATTTCTTTTTACTCTGATTTGCCATTATTGACTAATTATTGTACCAAATTGTTTACTAAAATCTATTGAGTTTCCTCTATCTTGTCTAACTTCAAATAATTTTTCATCAAATTCATCTCTAATTTCAAATAGATTATATTGTTTATAAATGTTATTCTGACCTGATAAGTCATACATAGTATATATCCCGTCTTCGATAGATTTAGTTTGGTTACCATATAGTCCAACAGCTAAGGTGTCGAAATTATGGTCTACCATTTCTATATCTAATATAATTGGGTTAAAGTATGTATTTGTGATGATTATATCTTGTCCGGCTTTTCCTATATCTGGAATTGCATTTGGTTTATTTGTAGGTGCACTACTAGGTGTTAATGTTAAAAATACTAAAGTAGATTGTGAGTCTGTATACGCGTATCGTGGTGATACTTTATTAACACTGCTTTCAGTATTAGCTACTCTCGTACAATAAAAATTAGAGGTTACTATTCTCCAAAAATTAGGTATTTTTGTACCTGAACCACCTTCCTGTCTTGTCTTATTCAAATATTCTACCCTATAACCTACCAAACCATGATTAACAAAATGATTTTGTAAAGATAAGGGTACTTGATTTAAGTCAATAACTAACCCTTTTACGTTAGGTAACGATTCTAATATACCACAGTCTAATATCTTAGTTCTAATTTCAAGTGGTCTAATATAAATTGTATAGTAACCTTTATTGCTAAAAATCGAAGAGGGAAGGGTTAAATCATATAAACCACCTAAAATCTCATCATTAATCCTTGCTGTTGTTCCCGCTGCTGTATTTATATTGTGTACATGAGGTTTTAAAACTGAAGATGGTAATTTTCCCAAAACAAAATTAGAATTCGCGTTTCTACTACCTTTATAGTGGTATAATATTTCTACATCCTGTGGGGATACATCCGCGGGTCTTTTTATTCCATAATTTCCTAGTGCCATATTTTTTTATTTTTCTATTAATATATTATAATATCCATACCCATGTATTTCTAATTCACCGATAGTGGATATTTGAGCTAATCTTTGTGGTTTTTCAAAAACCGAAACTTTCCCTCTTTCAATAAATACATCAGAGCGCGTTTCTGGTTTTTGACAAACATTCATTAAAAATTCTTCTTTAGTGAGTCTTGGTAGACATCCTTTTATTTTTTCTACTGGGTATATACAACTACCATCATCTACTGTAGCTAAAGGATTATAGTTTATTGCTAATGGGTCTGTACAACCTACAATTGTGTTAATTATTATACATTCTGGTTTTTGAGAAGCTCCATAAGTATAGTTTATGTTACCACTACTATTATCTATTTGGACCGTACCATGTGGTGATGGTAATGTAGGTGGTAAGTTTGCAATATCTGTAACTTGATATATGTCTGTTATCCATCCAGCCATCAGATTATCTACCACAAACCAATTACTTTGCCATAAGAATAATCCAAATGTTAACGAGTGTCCTGGATAACTTTTAACTGTGGTTTCAAACCAATTATTACCCATAGGTGCACCACCACCGCCTTGTTGAAACTGACCTATTTTTCCATTCCAAGTCGGGACATCATAATATGTTACAATAATGTTATCTGATACTGGGTCTATAAGAATATCACCGGTACACCTACCTTGTTGGGCTGTTGCGTTATCTATTGATGGGTTGGATAGGTTGGGTAATGTAAATAGTGGTGTTGCTGTTGCGGTTAAATTAGTTATGTCTATCTCTAAAACTTGTTCGCCTGCAGAATATAAAGTGGTATTATTTTTTGCTGCTAACCCTGAGCCCAACACTTGTTTGCCCGCATTATCATAACCGTAGTCTCTACATATGTCTGTTATATCAATGTCTCTATTATAAGAAGGGTTAAGTTTAAATGGTGGATACATTGTACCTGAACCATCACCTACACTAAATGAAGGATTAAAGGTAATTTCATATTCACGTATTATCCCTTTTGGGTCTGGCCCTACAAATTCTTGGAGTCCCGTACTATGGTTATAAACAACACAACTATATAACCATATTTTATCTGCACTATTTGCTATATCCCAAGAACTTGTTCCATGTCCATAAAAAGTTTCATCAAATTGTTCGTCTCTAAAAAGTGGTGTTAAAACATTGTTATTACTTGGGTCATAGTGATATACTCTCCCTTCCATATCATTAAAGAGAACATCACACTCATCAAATCCTATCCCACAATTAGTATTACAATCA
>Ga0209756_1002763_pt1 | contig 14808 bp, 12 predicted proteins | sample ETNvirenome_6_85_FD_184071 | JGI IMG/M metagenome (GOLD analysis project Ga0209756, IMG submission 184071) | Marine viral communities from the Pacific Ocean - ETNP_6_85 (SPAdes) (version 3) | ecosystem: Environmental > Aquatic > Marine > Oceanic | place: Pacific Ocean | collected 2013-06-19
ACCGGGACAAGGGTTGCGCTTCCATAGCTTCCAGCCGTTCCATAATTATCATGGTTGATTGTGACCGTACTGCCGGCCCCAGCATCAACTGAAGTGAGAGCGGTGCCAGCGGTCAGCACCCTTTCGTTGTCGAGATCGGCGTGCGCAGATAAAACTACATACTCAGCTTGAATGGCCGCTGCTGGATCGGCCCACGCTGCCACACCGTTTGTTGCGTGGACTGTAAGAACTTGATTCGCTGTGCCAATTCCCAACTTGCCAAGCGTATTTGCCGAGGGTGCTGAAAGGATGTCACCCTTTGTGTAAGTTGATTGCCCGGTTCCCCCGCTCCCTTCAACCAAAGTGCCGGCAATGGTAATGGTCCCGCTGGTTTCAATTGGACCGCCTGAAGTGGTCAGCCCGGTCGATCCCCCTGAAACCGCAACACTTGTGACTGTGCCACCCGCAGAGGATGAAATTGCCACGTTAGATGCGCTGGTGATTCGGCCATAAGCGTCCACTGTAACCTGAGCCACATTATCTTCATCACCATATGTCCCGGCAGTCACCCCGGATGTAGCCAGCGCAATGGTGCCGGTGGTTGTAATTGTTCCCCCGGTCAAGCCAGTGCCCGCAGTTATGGATGTAACTGTGCCTTCATACTGATCTGTGGATGCGATTGTAACGGTGCCACCAGCACCGCCATCAGTAATCGAAATGTTGGTGCCAGCGGTCAGCACCCGCTCATTATCTAAATCACTGTCAGTAGCTAAAGTGACGTATTGCGCATCGGCGGGTGCCGCTGATGAGCTACTGCCGTCTGCTGCTGAGGTTATTCTGCCTTGGGCATCCACGGTGATGTCAGCAGAAGTATAACTCCCGGCAGTCACCGCCGTGTCATCCAGATTCAGGGTGACGGTTCCACTCGTGGTGATTGTGGTGTCACCCGTTGCTGTCAGCCCAGTGCCCCCGGCCACGGTCACGGATGTAACCGTGCCTTCATATTGGTCAGTCGAATTGATAGTGACCGTGGTGCCGCTTACTGAAGTGGTGACATTTGTGCCACCGCTGAAAGTCAAGGTGCCTGAAGAGGTGATTGCCGTCCCGCTGCCTGAATCTGCCCCCGCTGATATGCTAGTCACGGTGCCCGTGTACTGGTCGGTTGAATTGATAGTGACCGTGCTTCCTGCGCCTCCATCGTCAATGGTGATATTAGTGCCCGCAGTTAACACCCGTTCGTTTGTCAGATCGCCATTGGTAGCCAAAGTGACGTATTGTGCGTCAGCAGGGGCACCCCCGGTTCCATCAGCAGCAGAGGTAATTCTGCCTTGGGCATCAACGGTTATATCCGCAGAGGTATATGACCCGGCGGTCACGGCTGTGTTATCCAAGTCAAAGGTAATTGAATTGGGTGAATCACTGGCCGTGCTAGTTAATGCGGTGCCGCCAAGGAAGGAAACGGTATCGGCATCGCCAACCGTGAAGGATGTCCCGCCATCAGCATCCCCATCCCATGAATATCCAGAGGATGAACCATCAGCAGCCGCAGTAATTCGGCCCTGCTGATCAACTGTGATGTCTGCGTTTGTATATGAACCGGGTGTGACTGCTGTATCGGCAAGTGAGATTGTGCCGCTGCTAGTGATTGCTCCGCCCGTAAGCCCGGTGCCCGTGTCCACGCTTGTAACAGTTCCTTCATATTGATCCGTGGAATCAATTGTGACCGTACTCCCGGCCCCTCCATCGGTGATCGAAATGTTAGTGCCTGCGGTCAGCACACGTTCGTTTGTCAGATCACCGTCAGCGACCATCGTGACATATTGGGCACCGATTGGTGCGCCCCCGGTTCCATCCGCTGCTGAAGTTAACCGACCCTGAGCATCAACAGTTATGTCTGCGTTTGTATAAGTCCCGGCTGTTACCGCTGTGTTATCAAGATTGACCGTCACGGTGTCGGTGGCACCCCCCACCGTGCTAATTGCGGTTCCTCCTGCGATGGTTACGGTGTCAGCATCTTCAATGGTCTGATTGCTGCCTGAATCACCGGCCAGCGTGAAGCTGTCTATCCCCCCACTCGATGAACCATCAGCAGCCGCAGTTATTCTCCCTTGCGCATCCACTGTCAGATCACAATTTGTATATGACCCGGCTGTTACAGAAGTATCATCCAAATTCAGGGTGACTGTGCCGCTGCTAGTGATTGTAGTATCCCCGGTGGCTGTGAGTGCGGTTCCGCCAACTACCTCAATAGAGGTGACGGTGCCTTGATACTGGTCCGTGGAATCAACGGTGATTGTGGTGCCTGAGACGCTTGTGGTGACGTTTGTTCCACCGACAACGGATAAAGTGCCTGAAGATGTGATGGCCGTGCCTGAGCCCGAATCTGCGCCGCCTGTGATGCTAGTGACCGTGCCTGTATATTCATCTGTGGATGCGATTGTAACCGTACTGCCCGCGCCACCATCTGTGATTGAGATATTGCTTCCAGCAGTGAGCACCCGTTCATCAGTGAGCGTGCTATCAGTTGCCAGGACAACGTATTGCGCGTCAACTGGCGCACCTCCACCACCCCCAGATCCATCGCTGGCTGAAGTAATCCTTCCTTGCGCATCAACGGTAATGTCAGCCGAGGTATATGACCCGGCAGTCACCGCGGTGTCATCCAAATTGAAAGTTACCGTGTCCGTTGAACTTGCCACGGTCGAAATGGCAGTGCCCCCGGCCATCGTCACGGTTGCCGCGTCGATGATTGATTGCGTGGGCCCACTGTCACCGTCTAAATCAAATCCGCTCATTCCACCACCTCCACCCGAACCATCGCTGGCTGAAGTGATTCGGCCCTGAGCATCGACGGTAATATCAGCCGATGTATATGACCCGGCTGTCACCGCGGTGTTATCCAGATTGACCGTGACCGTTGTCGTTGAACTGGATTCCGATGACAGACCCGTACCCCCGGCAATGGTTAAGGTATCCCCATCACTTACGGTTTCTGGAGAGCCAGAATCACCCGCGACATCAAAAGAAGTCATGCCGCCACCGCCACCGCCTGAACCATCGCTGGCGGCTGTAATTCTCCCTTGCTGGTCAACTGTTATATCCGCTGATGTATAGCTGCCCGGTGTAACCGCAGTGTCATCAAGGTTGACTGTGATGCCCCCGGGGCTTGCACTTGTAATAGGCCCTCCCGTGCTAGTGATCGCGGTGCCGCCTGTTACTGAAACGGACAGCACGCCATTATCCCCCCACTCAGGTAAGCCCGTGGTGGTGTTTGCAAGTAACGCTTCACCATTAGACCCCAGCACAAGTTTCTCAAGGGTTGTGGTTGTGTCGGCATAGAGAATATCACCCTTTGTGTAAGAGCTTTGTCCGGTGCCCCCATTATCAGCATCCAGCACCCCGCTCATCGTAATGGTGCCGCTGTCTGTAATCGGCCCCCCCGTGAAGGTCATCCCGGTCGTGCCACCTGACACATCTATGCTTTCCACGCCGGGGTCATCATCGACCCAAGATAATACACCGGCGCCATCGGTTGATAAAATTTGGTCAGCAGTACCATCGGCACTGGGTAACTCCCACACGATTGAGCTACTAATGCTGCCCGTTGCCGGTGCTTTGAAGCCAACGTATAAAGCAGACCCCGATGACCAGCCGCCCAATTTTATACGAGAGGTCAATGAGGATTGGGTTGCCGCCGGTGCATTTTGCGGCATGATCACGAAACCCTCATCGGCAAATTGGTAGTACCAACTCAACTCTTTTTTGGCGCGAATCGAAAATGAATCCAGCTCAAGGTCAGCACCTAATTTCGGGGCAGGATCAAATTCAAGTGCCGTTTGTAAATCAAGCAACCATTGGGCTTGTCCGTCATTAGACAAATCCAAAACGAATTTATTTGCGGGTGGCCCACCGGCATTGATTTTGTAGGTGGAGCTGAAAACTATATTTTCAATAAAAGATCGAACACGTTTGGCTTCAGCAGAATCAAGGAGTGTGGGGGTTGTCCCCTTATTAAAATTGCCAGCAAACCTAAAGACAGGATTGGCAACTGATCCTTTCCCTTCAACTGTAACGATTTCACTCATTTACAAACGGCACTATATGCGATTCGCTCCCAAATGTTGCCGACTCCATATGCCCGTCTCAAAATTGGTTCACGCACATTAATAGAGCCACCTGCTGCAACCAAATCTTGGTAATCCGTGTAGGTAAAAGAAGTGCCGCCCGGTTCAATTGTTGTATTGTCATCAACGTAATCGACATACTCATTGCGGGTATTCATGAATAAATCTTTCTGGTCATAGTCGTTGATTGGAAAATCATTCGATGGGTCAACTGTTTTATAGAAAGAATGCATTTCCTTGACCGGCACCACCAGCGTGTAAGGTGGCCGAAAATTTGTGTCTGTGTCGTATGAATCATAAAAACCGGGAAACGTCACTGCCTCTGATGTGTAAGTGTTGTAAGCGGTCGGCACGGTTCCATACCACCGCTCCCATTGGACAAGTCCCGAACCGGCATCTGCTGGCACCGTTTCCTCAATTAAATAATAGCTAGATGAGAGTGGGTCAGCCGTATCCAATGCCGTCAGCGCAAAGTCATCTCGATTGATTATAAAAGTGTAACCCACTTTCACCAGCGTAGTGCTGCCCTCTTGGCGTTGTGGATATTGATAGGTTGTCGTGCCTACCTTTATCGCAACTGAAGCGTCACTGCTACCCGGTACATCATAAATAATTGCCATGATTTTATTGGTTTACAAATTTACCTTTGAGAGTTTTGTCAATGGATTTAAGTGACCCATCCATTGAATTTAATTTTTCAACGATTGGCTTTAGGGAGGTGACAAGATTGCCAGTGGTAATGCCTCCACCACTTCCCCCTCTCGTTGGACGTTGGGCACCGCCACCGCCACCGCCTCCACCCCCGGTTAATTTATCAAAGATGCCACCCACAACCCCGCCTACGCTTTTCATCAGACCACCAATCAACTCCTTGATCTTGGCTCCAATGCTCAAAATTTTCTCAAAGACTTTACCCACGAAATCACCCATTGCCTTAAAGGCATTTGTTACGCCATCAATCCCCATTTCGATCCCGTCAAAAACGGTTTCAAATATGCTCTGAATTTTATTCAGCACCTCCATTACCACATCACGAATATAATCGAATGCTTTTTTGAAATCCTTAGTGATCGTGCTACCAAATAAAATTTTATAGACCCACGCACCCAGTTCTTTCATCCAAATAATGAACGCCTCAAAAACAAGCCCAACATCTTTTTTAAGTTGATACCATGCCTCAACAAAATAAACCGCAACTGCGGCCATCCCATCCTTGAGTTTGCGGTAAAGCCATTCCACTGATCCCCAAATTGCTTTCACGCCCTCACTCAGTGCCGCAGCAAATCCACCTATCCATGTTGTGAGTTCCATGAGTATTGGCTTTAAAGTTTTTGCAAGAAACTCAAAGATTTTGCCTAGAATCCAAAGCACATCAGCGGCCACTGACATCAAGACTCCGAGTCCTCTGATAAACATGAATAACGCCACGCCAATAATCCTAAAAGCCACCGCGCCGGTAGTTTTCAATGCTGGTGCTAGTTCACGAACTATAGCCATCACAACTTGAAGCACCATTGCTAAAAATGCGGCAAGACCTTTAGTGAGTTGCAGCAAAGCAATTAACATTTTCTGAAGACGTGGGACTAATTCCTTCATCAAGTCAACGAAGGGCTGTAATGCTTCTCTGCCTTGTGCAGCAGTTCCAAAAAAACCTTCAAACGCGCCAATCATCGCTTTGAATTCACCTACCAAATCTGACTTTATATCGGCCCACGTTCTTGAAATTTCTTCAGCCATTTCATTGAATCCGGGTATCCTGCTCAAAAATTCCTGCATCTTTGTAACGAGATCAGAAATCAAATCTCCAAATATTTCTCCGAGTTTACTTTTTATATTTGTAAACGCATCCTTGGAGAGTTTGAAAATAGCTTTGCCCCACTCTAAAAAATTTTGCCACATCTTTGCTAACTGACTTTTTATAAACTGTCCCAAGGCAATAAAGTTTTTCTTTGTAGGCCAGAAAAACGCCAACATTGCTGTGCGCCCAATTTCAAACATGAGTTTGAAATGTTCCCCAATCTGGGGAGCAAGTTTTGCGAGCAACGCTACAATCAGCAGCATCCGGGTATACATCAGCGTGAAAATGCCTCCCAAGGTCGCTATGCCGGGAACAAGTGCCGGTGCCAAACCAATAGCAATCTTGATCAGGTTTTGTATTGTCTTGATGACGACAGTGGCAACGGGCAAAAGAGTAGTCAGCAGATTGCCCCACGGTAAACTTAACAGAGTCCGAGCTAGTGCCTGAAGATATGGCCGTATGCCAATCAACCAGACGCGAGCAAATCCCTGCAACATTTTAGTCCACGGAATAGATTCAATCATTTGAATGATTCTCAGGATAGTCGGCACGGCTGCTTGAACGAATGGTGAGAGTGCTTTGCCCATTTTTATCATCGCAACTTTCATTCCTGTTGCAATCCTCTCCCATGAACGCGTGAGCCCTTTATCCATTCCTGAAAATGCTTCTCTGCTTGCCCCTGCTCTTTGCGCAAACTCATCTAACAAGTCGACAAACCCTTGGCCGTTATTAGCGGTAATAGTTAACATGGCAGATAACCCTTCCACGCTTCCCATCATTTTCTTCAGCGCGGTCATGTCACCATTAGCAGCCACTTGTACCATCTGCATTGCAGTCAATAGACCACCCGGTTGCTTCATGGTTTCTGCAAGCTTTGATACATCTAACCCCGCAGCTTGGAATGCTTTAGACATTGCTTTGTTAGGAGCCATCATGCTGAGAATTGCTGACCTGATTTGAGTGGTAGCAACAGAAGTTGGCGTGCCTGCGGCGGTCAGCGCGGCAATGGCCGCCCCCACCTGATCGAATGAAACCCCAGCAGCAGCCGCAGACGGCACCACATTATACAAGCTCGCTGCGAGTTGACCGAAATTCGTGACACCTTTGGCAACGGTAGTGAAAAGAATATCTGCGGTGTCTGCTGCGCTTAAATTTTCCGGGCCATAAGCGTTTGTTATTGAAGTCAAAACCGCAACAGATTCAGTCAAGGATGCCACTCCACCTTTTGCTGAGATGGCAGCTTGTTCCAAAAATTCAAAAACATTGCTGGCGGGAACACCGGCTGACAAAGCTTGGTAAAGTGCTGGGACAACTTGCTCGGGCAGGATTCCCATTTTTGATGCAAGGGCCAGAACATCAGCTTCCATTTTTGCCATTGCTTCTTTTGAATAACCGGGCAGGAGGGTGAACACTTCCAGCATCCCTTTTTCAAAGTTCGCAAATTCTTTAACCGATTTGACACCGAATACTCCCAGCGCAGCAGACGCAACAGCTACACCTTTAATGATTGCCTGTTGAAGCACCTGCATGGATTTCTTTGCCCAAGCTTTCATCTTAGCCCCGGCCTTAGACAGACCCCGCGACATCTGTGATGAATCAACACCGATCAGGGCTGTAATGCTGAACTTAGACATCTTGTTTTTCTTCTGCGGATTTTATCGCCGCCAACATCTCTGCCCGTACCTTGTCGGTGTGTGGACTGAATGAAAGTGATTTGCCTTCAGAGCAACGTGCGCTCATAGCATTTGCCAGGACTGTTGCACGTTGGACGGGCATTTCCATTATGGCCCTTTCAGTCCAGTGATATTGGTGGGCAAAATTGTCTATCATTTGCGGTAACCAATTTGCGTCAACATCCCCGGCAGACTCCGCGCCCATTGACTCAGCCACCTCTGTCATATATTCGCAAATCAGTAGCGCATATTTACGCCACCCTATGAGGCAGTTGTTCCAGCAGAAGCGTTTGCCATATTTTTCACCGATCCTGAAGCTGGGTGAGCATATCCATAAGAATGCGAGAACATCTTTGCGCTGGGGTTCCGCTCCATTGACAAAAGGACTCTTGATCTGCTCCAGCCAAAGCAGACGTTCAATAGTCAGCGGTACAATTTCAAACCGGCCCAGCGGAATTATGACGGGCAGGAATGACAGGGCAACTTGTGCCCTGTCAGAATCCCGTGCCGCTGCCAGCTTTGGTTTGTACTCAAGCCAAACCTCGGCGGCAGTTTTAGCCATTAGTTCAATTTCTTGTAAAAGCTAATTGAACACTTTGCATAATCACCTTGGCTCTGGGCATCGCCCACCTCAGTAATCACATAAGTGGTATTGTTTCGCCCATTAGTTGCGCTCAATACCATCTCATGCCCGATGGACGGGTTGGCCGTGGTGCCAGCAGCATATTGGAGGGTTGCGCTACCTTCCACGCGTCCCGGCACTAACGTGCTGCCAAGGGGTTCCCCATTGCTGTCATTAATATCTACACGGTTTGCACCGTATGTAAAACTCATGGACTCTGCCACATAGGTGATCGAGTTAATTGTTACCGGTGAATCTTGGATTCCAAAGGATTGGGTTCCATCTGATGTTATAGCCATTTCTTGATCTTCTCCATTTCAACTTGTTTTCGGGTTAGTTTCGGGTGGTGCCCGTGACAGTCTCTTTGCTGCCTTCTACCCTAGTTGAATTTGTCACCCTTTGAATCAGGTGGGCCAAGCGTCATCCCTAATTTCCCAGACAACAGTGTAGGTCAGTTGTGAGATATTCATATCACCATCAGTTTCATATTCTGTGCCTGCCGGTTTCAGCAATTTCACATCATAATATTCCAGCGTGGTAGAATCCCAGTTGGTTGCGCTGCGCATTAGGGCTGTCCTGATTTTGGCCCGATAGGTGGCGTGATCTGAAGCACCCCCGGTAGAATTATCAGTAACCAACTTTGCTGAAAACATCCCATTAAATGCGCGGTAATCTTGGGTGCTGGATGAAGCACCCCCATTGCGCGGGGCAAATGGGTCAAGTGCTTCCTCAACAAACAGTTGCACCTCAATCCGGGGCACCACAAAATTATCCTCAATGACTGTGCGGAAAATATCAATGCCTACAGCGGTATTGAGGAAAGTCGATGCCGCTGTCTCAAAGTGGTATTCAAAATTGTTCAGGTCATTTAAATCAGTGGCGGCCATCAGGAAGCTGAATATCTGGAAATGCAAGTCAGGGTGAGCAGTACCCCTACTGCATCAATTTTAGTGTCAAAAACCTTGTACGATGTGCCGTCATATGACAGCACCCAGCCTTTGCTCGGGTAGGTGGTTAAGTCTTTTATATTGATGTAAAATTTTTGATCAATTTCGACTTCACGCCCATTGATCTCGACAAGGAATGTTTGCTGAAGTGATTCCTGCGATGCTGTGAACTCAACCCCTGCACTGGAAGTAGGCAGCACGGTTGTCAGCGTGACCTGACAATCATTATTTGCGAAATCAATATCAGCAGCAAGTTGGGTTGTAGTGTAACTAGCCATGTGCTTTTAAAAATACCCCGCCCACCGGCCCACTCTGACCGATAGGCGGGGTGGCGTATCCCCTTGGCAGTCCTGTCTAATTAGGCACCAGTGATTTTTTCGCCCGCGTTTGCATTGATAATAATTTCATCAACACAATTACGAACACGCACCACGCTGGCCGGTGGCTGCTCGGTGCGATAAGTTTCACTGACGAATTGTCCGCCACGCGCATTGTAGGCAAGCGTGCGACCAATGCCGCCGTTGCTGAATGCTCCGCTCGCAAGACTTGCAACGTAAAAACTGGATGTGGGCCAGATTTTAGTTGCGCTGCGACTTTGACCCTTCATGGCACTATTGTACTGGCTCTTGCAGATGATGACATCATCGACACCCAGCACCCGGCTCACTTGATCGGTAGACCAAGCAAATGTGCCTGATCCATTAATCAGGTTTCTCATGTCATCGGTCTGTACCATTTCCTGATACAAGCTGGCCTCAATAACCAGATGGATTCCACGGAAAATGCCATTGGCATTCAAGCGCATAACAGCGTTGTTTATGTCAGCAATTGGCGTGGCCGTGCTGGCTGCGCTCATCGCTGCGGTGGCGGCGGTTGAATTAAAGCTGGCCCCGCTTAAAGCAGAGGCAACACGCAACTCATGGCCCACCATTAAATCATCGGCCAATTGATTGGCCGTGACTGTGGCAATATCCAAAAGCGCATCGGTTTGGGCGTTGGCAATGTCCAGATCATCCAGACTATTCTCAACACCATACTCAACACACTCAAATGATGCTGACTCGTACTCACCTGAAGCACTGGCGAAATTCGCGCCGGGTGCTCTTGGCTTGCTGATGTCATTATCAAATTGGTTGCCTTTGATTAATACATATTTGCCGGTCTGGGTATCAGAACCCTGAACAGGCAAAATGCGTTGGCCCACAAACTCCTGACGATCAACCTCGTTGACGGCCTCATTGATTATGGGATTAAAACTTGCGGATGATGATGCAAATACACTCATTTTTTATTCTCCTTAATTTATGCCAGGAATGTCTGGTGAGGTAGTAATTCAATCACATCGCCATCGGTAGAACTGGCCTGAAGTGCTACACCGATCTTGGTGTTGCTGTTGTCAGTACCAACCTTGCCTGAGCCATCAATGTAACAGGTATCTGCTACAGCGATTGTATTCCCGCCGGCAAGCACTTCAATTGTGCCTCCAGCATTCAGTAATTGTACGTTGCCCCACCCAGAGGCAGCAATGTCCTCGGTGGTCACGCCAATAATTTGCTCAGTTGCGTTGTCACCGCTCACTGAGATAGTCCCGCTTGAGTCCAGAGTCACTAGACTGTATGCGCCAATTGCGACAGCGGTGGCCTGAAAAGTCCTGCCGCTGGCATTCTTTGTTGTTGATCCCATTTTATTTTAGTTGTTTTGGAATAATTCCGGGTTTGTTTTTGCCACAGCGAGGACAGCCGTTGAGCGACTATCACCGGGGTGGGTTTCTAAATGTTTTTTGATCAGGTAATTTTTTGCATCTTTAGGGTCAGCAAAAGATTGCTCTGTGGATTCCTTGATTGGCTCACTCCCCATATTGAGTTTTTCAAGCTCACCTACCCGAGCACGCAAAGCGGACAATTCTTTTTCATCCTCCTTGGCTGCTGCTTCATCGCGTGTATCCGGTACACCGGTCATGTCCATGACCTCCCGCAAGCGGTTGATAAGGTTTTCTGCGTGTGAATATACCTCCTCAACTGCTGCACGCATTTTCTCCTGATACTCATCGTCAGGCCGTTCAAGTTCTTTCTCCTCATCCTCAGCGAGTTTATCGGCATCAGGCTTTTCATCGTCATCACGATCCTCTGCCTCATCCTCCTCTTTGGCGACTTCCTCCCCTTGATCTTCCTTGGCAATCTCATCTTCTTCACCGCGCTGCTCATCCTTCTTGTCCTCTTCATCCTGTTCAGCCAGTTCTTTTTTCTTGGCCTTCTTTTTCTTTGGCGGGTCAGCCGGTTTTTCTTCAGATTTTTCTGCGGCAGCTTCATGCGCTGCGGAGGCAGATTCATTGGATGCGCCCAGAGCAGTAATCAACTCTTGCGCTGCCTGTTCGATGTCTAGTTTTTGTTTCATCTCTTTACCTGTTGTGGATTTGTCACCCATTGAACTAAACAAAGCACCATTCGCAGCGGGTGAGTCTACGAAGTCGGCAGATGTGATTTTGAGTGGTCGCACGGTTGGATACTCAAAACGTGAGTTTTCAGGTGCGCTCATAGTGTCCATAGGCACCTCAGAACCATCATTCATTTCCCAAAACAATTGCCCTTCAAAGACAATCGACACACCGAATGTTTCCGGTGCAATTTCAGCGATTTCAAAAAGTCGGTCGTATTTTTCCCGGTCGTATTTTTTGAAACTTTCAAGGGCAGTAAACTTGCTGGCCCGTATCTGGTCCCCGTCACGAAAAAAGCCACTGAAGTACCCGGCCTCAGTTAATAACCGATCACCGTTTGAACCGGCATGACTCAGATATGCCGGGATGCTTTTGCCCATCATCAGGGTTATGGATGATTCAAGAGTTTTTTGGCTTATCATCATCTGGTGCCCCTTGGCTTCACCAGTAGTGATGATTGAAATGCCTTCAATCACTCCGTTTTGTTTGTCCACCTTGGATGGGTTTTGTGCCTCAAGACACCATGTCTGATAGGTGGCTTTGCCCTTTTCCCAAGGGATACCACGCCGGCCACCGCGATCAGGCGGCAACCACGGTGCTGCTGGCAACCACGGTGCGCCCGGTAACCATTTTGCCCGTGGCAATCGGGGTGCGCGTGGCAGCCACGGCCCAGCAGCCACCTCCTCTTCAACTTCAGGGGCAGCAGCCTTTTCATATTGAGCATAGCAGACAGCAGCACGCTGTTCATCGCTGTCGTATTCACTCTGGATTGTTTTATCAATCATGCAGCGGCCCATAAAATCAGACTCACTTTCCTCAGAATTTGGTGTTGGCAGCGGCATATTGGTTTACTTCTTTTTTGGGTCAGAGGCGGGTTTCACTTCTTTGCCTGATTTTTTTAGCCGGTCAGCAAAGCGCAACTCTTCAGAAGTCAACTCTTGCTTTTTCTTTTCGGATGGGTTGTCGATGTAATCCCAGAATTTTTGTCTCATTATCTTTATTCCTGTTGGTTTGGTTCGGTGGCCGGTTCCCCGTTTTGCGTAGGGGCAAAATTGAGAAGCTCGGCAAAATTCGCTGAAGCGGTTGTGTTCAGTTGGTTGAATAGTTCACGGTAATCCTTCACACCAAATTCAGCGGCAACCTGTTTGGCGTCTGCGATGTTCTGCGCTTTCCTGCGCATAATATTCAGGGCCGAATCACCAAAGCTACTGGCAACATCATCAAGACTCATCGCCCCAAGCTGCACATATTTCATATCAGATTCCACCTGACTGCTGCGGTTAATCCACCTGAAACGTGGCGGTTGGAAACGCACCCGAAACGGGTCAGCAACTTCCACCGGCACATTTAGCTCCCCATCCATCACCCACTTGGCAACACGCCAGCGGTAAATCTTTTGCATAATATCAATGAGGCAATGCTGTTCCTCTTCCACCTGAGCTTGGTACTGCATAACCACGCCTTGAGATGCGCTGAAAGATGATCCACCAATATCGCCCAGCAGAAATTCATAAGGTATGCCGATGGCCGCCCCCACCTTGCGCAATTCAAAGGCAAGCCACTCGATGCCGTTCACGTTTGGCCTGCCGTTTGACGCAATCGTTGAAATATCCTCCCCCGGTTCCAGATAGTGAAATGTACCCGGCTCAAAATTTTCCAACCGGCCCACCGTGTCCTGATCGCCGGCAGCTTCACGGTTAGCTAGTTCAAAATTGACTGCCCCCTCCCTCTTGATTACTGCTGACAAGCTGGCTGCAACCTTGGCCGCAATCATTTCAATCTCTTCATATTCAGAAACATCCATGAGCGTGTTCACGCAGGGTGCCAGGGTTGGAACACCGCGCCACTGACTTGGCCGGGTGCGTTTCATATACAGGATGAAATCTCTGGCCGGCACATTGCGGACATCAGTTAATGAGCCATTAATTCTGTTACCAACCTGATACTCAACCGGTCTGCCGTATTCATCGACAATCACGCCGTTTTTATCCGGGTCATATTCGTTGAAACCACCCACCCCGCGTGGTGAACCGATCCTGCTGCCCTCAAAAATTTGAAGGTGGCCCGTGTTACCGTACAAAATCCCGATGTCACCGAAAAACAAAGGAGCATCAACAATCTCTTGCTGAACTTGCTTCATGTTCATCATGCCCGTGACCTCCGGTGCCTCACTCCATTCACTCCAAAGCTCTAGCACGCGCTCATTAAAATCCTCTGAGGGTGTGGCCGGTTGCGGTTTAACCCCTGACCCTACAACATCGGTGCGCTTCAGTCGTGAGATAGATTTCACGATAGGATTGTTACGCTTCATGTTGAGCAAATTGCCCACCATTTCATCCCGGTCATAAGGATTCAGTTCAATGTTTTCATCTCTGATCGGATGGAAACCTTTGTTTTTCCGATAGCGGTTTGAAATGACCGCATCATATCCGAAGAGGATACGGCTTGCGGTTTTCACCCTGTTCCAAAGTTTTAGTTCCATTTTTTGAAGTCCACGCGGTTTTTCCCGTATGCCTTGTAAGTTGAGGAAAGCATCAGAATTTGCCTTTCCAGCGTTTCAATTTCTTTCCAGAGATCAGCCCTGTCGGTGTAGGTGAAAGTCCGATCACCCATTGTATAGGATGAAGTGGGGCTTGAACTGATATTGGTATATGCCGTGACAAGGTTATCACGCAGGGTAATCAGGGTTGCTTGGCTAATGCGTTCTGCCATTTACCCTTAGTAAATTTGTCACCCTTTGAGTTTTGCCGGCCTAATTTTTAATGACGGGTGCGGAGGTGGTCGGGGTTTGTCCGGATTCTGACACGCGGTTGCCGGGGCCGATACACACGTTGTAGGGGCTGAATTTTTGATGGTGGGGTCGGAGGGTGTCGGGGTTTGTCCGAATTCCGACACGCGGTTGCCGGGGCCGATACACACGTTGTAGGGGCCTGATTTTTGATGACGGATCGGAGCGTGTCGGAGGTTGTACGAATTCCGACACGCGGTTGCCGGGGGAGATCACACGCGGTTGCCGGGGCAGAAATGCCTGTTTTTAAGGGGTTTCTCAGTTTTAGCACCAAGTTGCCGGGCCTGATTTTTGATGACGGATCGGAGCGTGTCGGAGGTTGTACGAATTCCGACACGCGGTTGCCGGGGCCGATACACACGTTGTAGGGGCTGAATTTTTGATGACGGGTCGGAGGGTGGTCGGGGTTTGTCCGAATTCCGACACGCGGTTGCCGGGGTCAA
>Ga0209756_1002766_pt1 | contig 14799 bp, 35 predicted proteins | sample ETNvirenome_6_85_FD_184071 | JGI IMG/M metagenome (GOLD analysis project Ga0209756, IMG submission 184071) | Marine viral communities from the Pacific Ocean - ETNP_6_85 (SPAdes) (version 3) | ecosystem: Environmental > Aquatic > Marine > Oceanic | place: Pacific Ocean | collected 2013-06-19
CACGCAATATCTTTATTCGAATCATGGGCTGCTTCAGAGTCTGAACCAGCGGGCTCAACCCATGCTCCGGAGATAACAACACCGTTTCTACCGAGTGCGTAATCATATATTAGCTTACCGACTTTCACTGATCACCTCTTTGATGTATGTATTTCTGCGAGACCACGGAATTGTACATTGCATCAGTGCTGGCGTCATGAACACAATCATTGACGGTCCTAGCTGAGTGCTAGTAATCTCTGTGACAAGACCAGTTTTGCCCCAAGATGGGTCCAGCTGGCGAAATCTTACCAGATCTCCGGGTTTAATATTATGCATCAGTATTCGATATATGAGATACAATTGACTTCTTAAGAATCCAAGAAGGAATAGTATGTTCTTCTCCAGTACGGGAGACTGGAGATATTACAGAACATTTAATCCAACACGATCTTCCTCTCCTATATGTCTTATTTCCTTCATCATCAACCTTTTTACGTTTACGACTACCTGTAGTTCTAAAAATTAGATCTTTAACTTCCATAAGTGTTCCTGCTGGAAGATTCATCCACCCCCAGCCTGTAGATAGATTTTTTTGTGACCTATAGTCCATAAATTTTTCAAAGCTCACACTATCAATAATGACTGTATCATCTGGTTTAAGAATTGCCATTTAATAACTCCTGATTTTTTAGTTTTTATATTAATATTATAAATAAAATTTTTAAAAGTTACACGAAATTTATCATTCTGTACTATCTACGGGATATTCAACACCTTCTTCTGGAAACGCTGAAGTATCTAATGCTAAAGCCATAACAATCTTTTCATTTTTTTCCAGAGTTGTTCCAGGCATAGCTATCCTATACCCAAATGATTCATTATGCCATCGAAATATTTCCCATGGCATATTATCAAATACAGTAGACTTCCAGTAAGAACCTGCAACAAACCCTAGAGAAAAAACAATAGATCCTATCATAAGTTCAATCATCTTTCTTTCCTTTTATAACTCTAAGCATATCACGCTTTACATATGCTATTTCACCCGAAGCAGTATCGAGAATCTTAGCCAATCCACCGGTGGATCTACCCCATCCCATTTCAACTCTACACCTTGCTCTCTCAACAATATAAATTCTATCAACAGGAAGTGGAACTGAAACGGATTTGGGAGGAAGTCTAGACTCACCTGCATCATCAAAAGCAATATGAAAAGTATCTTCATCTGCCTCCCTAGCATTGGCAATTTCCTTTGAAATATTTTCTCGCCAATCTTCTCTTTCTTTTTTAGTAGTAGGGCGAGAAGCCATATATTTTACTGGACCCTTATGCCAGTCAGAGAGTCTTTCAATCTCAGGATCATTGGGGTTAAGCATTACAAGATCACCTTTTTTCATTAATTACCTCCCACCGAGCTAAAGTGAAAACCTGATTGACAGGATATCCCATCACCGCAAAGTGTGCATTCCATCTGTCAATCCACATCACAATACTATATTTACCAGTAAGCTTACACTTTATCAGATCACCGACTTTCATTTAATTACCTCAAGAGAGTGTCCAAAGCATATTATAGGCATTCCATTAAATACTACTACAACTTTAGGACCCTTGTGTCTCGTGTTATATGGCTTTCCGTCACACACGCTATAGTCAATATCTGTAATAAGTCCAGGAATCCGCTCAAGCTTAAAGTAAGAATTGTGGCTTTGATTAATAAATCTTACAAGATCACCTGCTTTCACGACATACTCCTGATTCAATAAGATGCATAGCTGTTCTACCAAACCAGCCTTGCAAACTCCACGCAAGGCCAGTATCGATTAGCTGTTGCCAGGCAGAGATATATTGCTCTTCATTCTCAGGTTCAACAAATCCTTCTGCGATACTGATCGCCTTTATATTACTCATTGATGTGACTTGCTCTCCATTCACTAAATCTTTCATAGTTCATTCCCCCTAAGACATGTTCAAGTTGTTCATCTGTAAGCTGTTCATCTACAACACTATGAATACCTTCAATCAATGTAATAAATGAGTTTTCAAATTTTGTCCAATACTTCTCTGAAGTCATTGAATTAAATTTCATCTTTGTGAACTCACCTTTAACTGTTTTTAATGAAATACTAGGAAATAAAATCTCAGATCCTTCATTTCGAAGATTGTCACTAAGATCTTTAAACCAGTGAAAACCAATTAGTGATTGATTAAGTTCGAATATTTCTCTTTTGCCCGGATCACAAAGTGTCTCTTTCATAAGCTTTTCACATGTGACTATCTTAAGCGCTGTCTTGTCACCTACACCCTTAATTCCCGGTATATTATCACTTACATCACCTCGAAGAGATTTCCATTTAAGGTAATTGTATGAAGGTTTTTCAACAAGCTTTTTCTTAATCGGGTGATAAATATCAACTAGATTATGGTCCATAGAATCAAAAACCTGAATAAAGTCAGAATCGCCTGAAATAATTACAACTTCATTTCCTATATGTGAATGATGCTTAGCTAGATTTGCAATTACATCATCACATTCAAAGTCAGGATGTCTTATTTGAATAATTGGAAGACTTTTCATAATATGTAAAATCTCCTGCTGTTGCCTCCAAAAAGAATCGGGAAGCTTTGGTCTGTTAGACTTATAGCCATCGTAAGCATGAGTTCTATGCTTGGGCTTGCCCTCGAGTACAAAGTAAGCAACATCAGGTTTAAATTTTTCCATAAGGGGTTTAAGTGATCTAAAAAATTGATATGTCAAAGGATGATCTCCCTTTTGAAAACTATTTCTTGCCCTGTGTATTAAGTTCATTGCATCAAGTAAGACGACTTTCATCTACGACCTCCAGATCGATTATGGGAATATTTACTGTACCTTCATTGTGAGAGAACAAAACAACTGCATGAGGTTCGGCATCTATCTTTCTCCAGTCAATCATCGGTCCAAGCTCTTCTGTACGCCAGCATTTTTTTTGGATTACATTGACAACAATTCCGACTCTGCCTGACTGAGTCAAGATGCCATGCGGTACACTTCTAACCAAATCACCTGCTTTCATTATATTCTTTCCAGTCTATATAAAATCCAACTGCAACAGCAACATGCATCAAGATTGACGCACATATTTCTAAAATATCGTGATAGCTAGTTAATTGTAAATGAACATGTCCTACAATCCAGAATGGAATTGCAAATTGCTGGCTATACCAGACGAGTGAAAACATTGTAAATCTTTTAAGCTTTTGAGACATTTATCACCCTAATAAGACTTTTTTGAATTGAAGAGACACGGTCACCATTGGGCGCCGACTTTGAAAACCACATGACCTCAGCGTACTCGTATCCTGCAGATGAATTCAGACCAATAAAGAGACCCAGCTCTCCGATTATCTTTCCCCACCTGTCTCGTGCACTAATGTTTTTTACCAAATCTCCGGGTTTCATTTTTCCACCTCGCTAAACACCTTGAGAAATTTCCAAGATGACGGGTCTACTGCTGTAATCTGATTTCCAACAAGTAAAAATCTATTCGACCAAGTTACCTTTATATCAATATCAGCTTTGGTCCCTAAATAAATTCCTATTGGAGGTGAAGGAGGACGTGTCTTTTGATTTCTAAATCCAAATTTTCGATTTACAACACGGAGCCAAGTTTCATTACTATATGTAGAAATTAAAAATTGATCTTCAGAGTTAGTACATTCAATAAGCATTCCAATTTTTAATTCACTAACTTTCATTTACTTTCTCACTAGTGTATATTTCACTTCCGTTTTCATATGCTCTTAAGACCGAAACAAGATTGAGAATATCAGAGCATGCCTCTATTCCAATTGTCTGAAGCTCACGGAGTGCCTTAAGCTCCATAGATTCTATATCTACTTCAATATCACCCGATCCATAGTCAACGATAATCTTCTTAATAGATGGCCCAACATGCAAGCGATGTTCTGTAGTAGGCTTGTGGTTCGATAATCCTTTTTCATACATGAATAGTTCTACCGAATCTTTTGCCTCTCTTAGACCGCATTTTGTTTCCGCTCTAACTGCTTTAATTGCAGCAATCTTTTTTGGGCTCGAACTATCCAGAAGCTCAAACAGAGACTTGTATGTCGATCTTTTGATTCTTAGAATCATAAAAAGCACCCATGTTCTGCACAATTTCTAAATCTAACAAGATTTTCCGATGCTAGCACTTTAATTTTACCTGTGACCTTTGCTATTATTATACAATTTATGCATGCAAATTACACGTTATAGCTTATCAGATGTAGCTCTATCCCAAAGTATTTCAAATAGATAATTTACAAATGTCAATATAGAATGAAGGAAGAATGTAAACTTTGTTGCAGATCCCGGATCTCCAGTCATGACCCACATTATAGCAAGAGTAATTACTATAGATACAATTCTCCACAAGACTACCTTGATCAAAGTCATGTTTTTTCTAGCACGGTTCAATATCTGAAACCTCGACCCATTTAGTTTGATCTTCCCATAAAACTTCTGCAACTCTAATTATAATATCTGAGTCATCTGGGTAGTGATTTCTTAATTTTAGGACCACACCTGTTCTTTCCATACAGCATTCACAAAGATCTTTTTTATGCTTGAGCTTAACAAGATCACCAATTTTCATTCTTTCTTGCTTCATTTATATTTACTTAAACTCAATACCAAAATCTAAAACCCATAAAAGAACTGTAATTCTAAAACTCAAAGCTTTGTGACCGCATTCTAGACAACCGTAGCTAGCCTCACAACCTATTCCTATGGAATAGTTTTCATTAATTCTTAAGAAAGGTATCATTCTAATCTTTTCCTACTTTTTGCAAAATGACTCCGTTGTGAAACCCGCCGTGTGTTTCGAGTTTATTTTGTGCAACACTAACGACAGTATCAAATTCAAGATTATGAAGATAACAAAATGTCTTTAATACTTCAAGCATATCAGCAGCTTCTTCATAAGATGGATCACAAATGAACTCATCAGTTTCTTCAATCATCTTTTCTCTAAGCAAAATTATATGTTCATCAACTCCGTGAACAGCCCTGGTTAAGCACCATTTACCGCTTTCTTCAATTATCTCAGGTATGCAATCTCTAATTAGTTTCATTTTTCTCTTTTGGTATAGATAAAATTTGTTTTTTATCTGGCTCTTCTTCTACAACAACTGTAATTTTTTCAACTCCATCTTCAACAAGCCTTTGAACATCTGATAAAAGCCATAGTTCATAAGATGTCCTGTGAATTCTCTCAGACCATTTTTGAATATCATGATTACAGCTATAGTTATTATTCAGCCCTTCTGAATCTATTTTTTTCAAAGTTTCCTGGGCACACTTTATAGCCTGCTCGCAACAGCTCTTTAGCCATCTCAACCTGTCAAGTCTTCGACAAGTTAATTTTTCTAATCGTATTTTCTTTTCTTCTTCTTTCATTTAAGATACATACTTTAGTAGGGTCATATAATGGATAGCTATGATAAAATAAGTGTTGGAATGATAGTGAGAAATCACGTATCTAGAGAAGTGGGTATTATAAAAAAAATTATATCAGTTGAAAACTCAACTTATTGTATAGTAATCGTTAAAACTAGAACGGGAAGAAAAAAATGGAAGCTCAAAATTTCACAAAAAACATTCATTCAAAAAATTTTATCATTGTTTACTTTGAAATAACTTCTTAGCCTCTCCTGATGTTTCTGCAAGAGTTTCAATTTTTGCTGTTCTATACTTTGAATCAAGAGTCATTATAAGTGAAACACATGGAATCACTTCATTCTCATACAGCTTCACAATTTCACCTTGCTGCGGCCTCTTTTCACCATTCGGTACAAACCAGGCAAAATCACCAACACTCCACACTGAATTAGTCTGTTTCTTTTCTAATTTCTTCGAGGACATCTTTACATCTCAATCTTAGAACTTTAAGCTCTTTTAGATCAATTTTTTGCTTAGGTGTTAGGAATTTAGCCTCATTCATCTCATCAATAAGATCATCAAGCTCCCTGTGCTTTTCTGCAATTATCTTTACCCTTAGCGAATTTCTTTCCATGTCTAAACCTCACATTTAAAGATACACAATTTTTAGAGAATGTACAAAGCTATCCCTTTTTTAAGTAGATAGTACTAATTGTTTCATCAATATCTTGATAAGAAAATGAAACTTCTGCATGATCTTTACTACAGATAGAATATAAATCCTCAGAGAGTATTTCATCCTTTGCCTTTATATTTCCGCTGTTTTGCTCACGGGTTACAGATCTTGTTACAAGTCTATACATTCCTGTTTCCTTATCTTTCTTTATGCCCTTGACGTCTTCTTGTGAAAATATTTCTTCTATTTTTCTAATTGATTTTCTTGACATACGAGTATGTAGTCTCCTTATATTTTTAAAACTTTTTCAAAATGATTAGGCTTCATCCATGTTGTAATCTTTGAATTCTTTTTTACTGAGCATATACGAGACTGAATCGGTAACTCATTACCAGACCACATCACTCTAATTCTTCCATGATAACTATCTAAATTTCCGCTTATAGCTATAATAATTCCCATTGGGCCTTGTCCATGAAATGTCTTATATCTAACTATGTCTCCGATATACATGAAGCCTCTGTAACTATTTTTATAATATCACAAATAGGAATCTCTTCACACTCCCCGGCTGGTATAGATTTAACTAAATACCCACTATCAGTCGTGTTAATTGAAATCCAAAGCTTTTTATCTTTAATAAAGATCTCACCGGGCATCAAATATTTGACACTTCTTAATTTTGTGATGAACTGAATAGCTTCTTTCATAACCTTCTCGACTATATAATATACATAAAATTTAGAAAGTGTATTTCCTATTTATCAAAAATCATAACTTCCCAATCACCATTCCAATTGGTGTATCTAACTTTTCTAATTCCAGATTTTTTTATCTCAGCCTCGCACAAGCGACAAGGCTTTGCCATTGTTATATGATCTCCACAAGCTGAAAATCTCATTACTTCAATTTCATCACCTGGAATTGCAAACCTAAGCACATTCATTTCAGCATGCATATGAGAAGCCCATGTTCCATCGTCATACTGTCTTTTAAATCTCGGGTGTGTTTTATCAGTATTTTCACCAATTTTAATTACATCACCTCTTCGACGAAGAATTGCAGCTACATGATATGTCCTTCCATTGTTGATAGCTAGATTTTTAGCTCGATAGTACACCTGGCATAATGCCCCTCCTTTACGAAAAACTAAAGCAGGATTCTAAAAGATCAACTAGTGATCCTACGTCTGCTGAATCTTCAAATACTATAGTAAATCTTTCTTCCCCAGAAGAAGAAAATGCAAGTTTGAAAATATCACCTTCATATGAAAGACGAAGTGCAATATCTTCTCCTGATTCTTCTTGAAGTATAAGATTTCCTAGACCAATACTGGACATTTTTAAGTCACCTCAATCCATATAATTTCTTCTGGTGTAAGCACAGTCTCAATGCCTCCTACATTTTTTATCATATATTTTTTACCTTTTATCTCTCTCAGCCTGATTAGAGATCTTTTTCCCGAAGCATCTGGAGAGCCTAGCTCTTTGATACACAGTGCAAGAATAGTATCGTGCCTCTCTAGGCCAATAAGTGACTCATCGATATCTGGAAAATATGCTGAAGAACTTGATTCAATTTCTTTCAAAAGATGATGTGCACCAGCTACACCTCTTTCTGCCAACCATACCACTGCTGTTTCAGAAAGACTAAACAATCCCTCACAGTCATTATAGGCTACATGTAAGGACTTTGCAGATCTCATTTTTTATCTTTGTTAACTCGACCACTTCTATTATAGATCAAATTAATAATTTGTTCATGACTTTTTTTAAATATGACTTCATTATGAATCACAAGTCTCTCAGCAATTCTAGTTTCAATATCTGTTTGTCTCTCACGCTTTTTTAACCAGAGTCTTCTGATGGGTGATATTTTATATATCTTCATTTTACCGGCTCTATCCATCTAAATTCATATCCAGAAATTTTTGCAAGAGAATTTCCAACTAATATATGATGATGTGTTTTTACACCATTCATCCAATAGTCTGATTTTTTACTTCCCATATAAATTCCTATACTGGGATGCTCTGGCCTCATATGAGAAGTGATATCACACACAAGAGTATTTTTAAAAATTTCATCTCCGCTTTTCGAATCTATGCCAGTCATTTCAAGATCGTGTAAATTGAAATTCATTCTTTTGTCTGTCCACTTATTCTTAATCGGCGTTATCATCATTCCTACTTCTAAATCCCCTACCTTCAAGCTATCTCCTTATCTAGTTTTTCTTTTAGCTAGCATAGCTTTTGACATCATCAAAAGCTCAGAGCCTGCCAGGACTGGATATTTAATGTCACCCCTAGGGCAAATCTCCGGATCTCCAGAAATAACGCCTGTAATCATATTGCCATTCTTTCGAACCCAGACAAGATCACCTGTAGATGCATATGGAGATTCATTAATCTCCCTTAGCTTGGATGCCATTGCCTTTGTAACCTTATTTACTGACCATTCATCTACAGCGCTAGAAGTACCATTAATCCAGTCACTAATGTTTCGAAGTGCTCGTGCTGTCCCTGGGTGCGTTTGCCAGTAGATAGATGAATATCCTTCGCTTAGCTTAACACACTGTCGAAGAAGATTCTTGTCATCATTGCTGGGCTCATAGGGTCCCATACATTTTACCTTTTCCGCTTCTTCAAGCATTCCTACCAAAAATGATTGCTGCTTTGGCGATAGATCTTTTCCACATGAAAGCTTCATCATAAAGTCTGTAAGAACTTGTGATCTATGCTCCATTCCTCGCAAATTAATTACCTCTTTAATTTGTCCAATAAGCTTGTCATCTCTAACTATCTTTGGTGCACCTTCTTCTATGAGATTATCCAGCCAAGATCGTTGTCTTTTTGTTAGTGACTTTCCCTTTTCCATTCTCATTTTGACGTCGCTTAGAAATCTATATCGATAGTCACCTTGAAGACTTTCTTTCTCATATCCTTCTATGAGTAATATAGTTTGATTCATTCTTAGGTCTCGACTTTTTCTTGCCATGATCGGCTCCTTGTATGCCTGTACCTTTTTATTATAATATATGCGATATCTAAATTACACGCAGGGAATCATCAAGACTAAACAGACTTGATTCAAGAGAAAGTTCTCTTCTTTTTCCCCTAAGATTGATAATTGAGTTCTTCTTCACTCTTTCTGAATTAAAAACAGGGTTAAGAGATTTTGACCAAAGTAGTCGCCTCTCGACAAGAGATACTAGCTCTTTATATGATTCTAAATTCTCTAGCTTTGGCACAGGCACCCAGAGCATTCGCATGTTCAAGATATTATCTACTGCATTTGATCGTGTTAAAGTAGAGTCTTTTTTTACCTGACTTGAAACAAACTGTGCAAGATGTGGACTTCCGGGAATAGGTTCCCTGGCATCAAGATGGGAAAGCATTCTTTCATGAAAAGATCTTCCATGAGTCTTTCCTACATAAAGTATTCGGCCTTTTTCATCTCCAAAGATATAGATTCCAACTGGATCTTCACCCTCTAGTGACATACATGTCAACTCTCGAACAGATAGATCACCTAAGCGTGGTGCATTCTTAATTAGTCCGCCAATAAGTGTTACTGATTGACCAACAGTAAGCTCTGAAGCTTTATTTGATTTTAAAATATGACTATGGTTTCTCATTTGCTTCCTCTTCTACTAGATCTTTTTGAGCATAGACAGTGGAACATTCCAGTTTCGACCTGAAACTTCTACAATCGCATTCTTTCTTTTGATCTTTACAATCTTTCCTGTACACTTTCCTGCCTTTCGACCTTGAAATGTTACACTATCTCCATGTGAAAGTTCCTCTTTGAGTCTCTCAGTAGTTCTATTTTTTCTTAACTTACCCTCTTCAGCGATAATACTCCATGCCTCAGAGACTTGTTCATCAGTCCATGTTAGGCATAATGTCTTTAAGATCTCAAGATTTTTATTCATGCTGCATTCTTCTTTTCTTCTTTTTTCATATTGACCAAGACATCTCTTCCATGTTCAAACTGGAGAGAGCCATCAGGAGTAATAATCCAAACTCTTCTCATCTTAGAAGGCTTAGGCTTGCCAGCATATCCATCAGTTAAAATCATATAGCCATCGTATTTATCAGCATTTTTTCGTGCATGCTCTGTCGGTGCATGAAAATCTGTTCCACCACACCGAGTCCTTTTAGGATTGACTGACTGACCCTTTCTCCATGAAAACATATTATCGGTGTCAACCTCTGTGTCAAAATAGTAAACATCAAATGATGTTCTTTTAGCAAGATGTGATAATTCACCAAAGAGAAGGCCAAGGCTTTCATCATCAACAGATCCAGATTGATCTATGTAGACAGCCCAAGAAGATGTATATTTCCTTCTACTTCCTGGATGAATACCGGGATATTTTCGATTTAAACGTCTAATGCTTGTATCTCTACCAGCACGCTTCTTTGTTCCGATTGCAGTCTTAAGAATAGATCTCCAATCTACTTCATTGCTAATTAGCTTTCTAATCTCTGCTCTCATTGATGATGGAACTGATCCCCAGCTATTAGATGAATCTGCCTTTTTTGCAGCTTCTTTTAGAACTTGTTTAACTTTTCCACGAATCAACTCTCGCTCTTCTTCAGACATATCACCCCATCCCTCATGGTCATCCATTGAGATAGTAAAATCGCCTGATTCATTATTCTTTTCAATTGCATCTTTAACGTCCTCATCATCCATAAGTTCAGCAAAATACCATTCAGAAGATTTTTCCTTAGGAAAAGATGCAATCTTATTTGAGATCAACTCATATCTTGAAACAGCATCTTCACCCATCTTCTCTATTTGTTCATCAGTTAGAGGTGTAAACTCTTTTCCTGGAATAAGCCCACATTCTGGAAGTTCATCTTCAGGAATAACAGAGTTGATTGCAAGATCTGTTGCATAGTTCCACAATACATGCGGGTCATGCTTTCTAGCTGTAGTATGTTCAAAAACTAGATGATAACATTCATGTTTGAGAAGCCCTTTGACCTTTTTTGAACTCAAAGATGCAAGAAACATAGGATTCCACCACATCATAATTGAACCATCCTTTGCAAGAACGCCAGCAGTAGGAATAGAATCTGTTCTAACTTTAGTAATTGGTCTCAAAACAGAAGAGAAAAAGGGTTCATCCCACATAAGATTCAAAAGATGTGGGTCAAGGCTAAAGTTCTTAGCCTCTTCCTCTGTAGCTGTTATATTTCCTGCAATCTCAGTGCTAGTTCCGTGATCTGCCATGTCTGGCCTCCTTTATACTAATATTGTATATTAAGTTTTTCAAAGCTGCACGCATTACTTATCCATGTTGCGGCTGGTCTGAACAGCCTTGACAATCCTGCTTCCGATAAGCTTGTGAAGCTTCTGGATGTTTGGAAGATTTTGAGTTGATGAAATTGTATTCCAAAGATAAACAACAACTTCATCACCCATCATATTCGACCAGCTTTTAATATTCTTAGCTTGCTTAAGAGTTAGTTCATTATCCTTTGTCCATTCTGCAACTTTGTTGATAAGTGCATTAACCCGATCAGTCGTCATATCTTCCAGCTTATCTTTGAATTCATCAAAGTTGTCTAGAACATCTTCTGCAGTGACCTGTCTACTGTAGTTGCGTGCAAAATCAACAAACTGGATTGATGCCTCTGTTCCAACAAACCCTGTGCAGATTGCATAAAATCCACCTGCCTCTGGTGTTTCAATAAGTTCAGCATGCTTAAGCGAAGTATCAAGACGATGCCAGCTAGCCGGATTAGGCGTAACAGTACCTACCTCTACAGATGATGGATCAACCCTAAGATGCTCAGGGTGTTGTCTAATAAAGTCAACAATGATAGGATCCAATCTTCCGGACGCCCACTCAATAAAATCATCCTTGGTCGGCTCAAGATCAACAACCCAGAAGCGACGTAGCAATGCTGGATCCATCTCTTCAACTGTATACTCATTTCCGCAATTGATTGCTGCAATCACCCTTGTCTCAGGATGAAGACGATATGGAACACCATTTGCATCATTTCCAAGTTCACGATCTAGAACTAGCTGGAAGAATGATTGCATGACACCGGGAAGAGATCGGTTAACCTCATCAAGCATCAAAACCACGGGCTCATTACAAGCTCTAACAAACCAGCTAGGCATGCAGAATGTCATAATACCATTCTCTTTCATGCCTTCCATGTCGGGATATCCGCCAACATCACCTTCTTGCATTGTAGATCCGCGAACATCAATATACGGCATTGTAAGATTGTCTGCAACACCTTTGGCAAGCATTGACTTACCAATACCAGTGGGTCCACGAAGAAGAATTGCAATGTCCGGTGGAAGAGATCCTGCAACAGTTTGAAAAGTTTTAATATCCACAGCTAACTCCTATGTTTTTGTGGTTTGTTTTGTTTACCTTCATATTATACATAATAAGTTTCTAACTTGCACGCATTGCAACTTCAAGATTTTGTGTAATAAGTGTCTTAACGTACTCAGTTTGAGACTCAATCTTCTCTGCTGCTGCAATAAGCTCGGCAGCCCTTGCTCGTTTCTGCTTAGCCTCTCTTTCAATTCTTTCGAACGAAGGGACATTCCTATCAAGAATGTCACCTGGAACTGCTCTATCAATAAATGAAACATAGATTGACTCATCAGGATAAATAGGTTCTAGCATCGTCTGTGCTAGAGATGTTACCTCTAGAGAAGATTCTCCAAAGAAGAAAAACTTACTTCCGTATCCTACGCTTACTTGATAAAGACCTGGAATCTTGCCAGATTCCCTGACTCTTTTGAGGGCTGATTTAATCCGCTTGTAGACTCTATTTGACTTGCGAGTAATACCTGCTCTTTGTCCAGATGTAAGGTAGTACTCGTGTCTGTCCTCTTCAGTCTTGTAAAATTTATCAAATATATATTCGCGAACATCTGATTCGCAACGAAACCCTAGATCCCAAAGTTCAGAATCCACATATCCCCAGCCTTCATGATCAGACTCAACACGCTTCTTGTGCTTATGAGCATCATAGCAATAATATTCAATAACCCTATATGTAGGATTCTGACCCTTTGCCCCTTTAGGCTTTCGCTGTAGAAGGTCTTTAACGATCTTATCTCTCTTAGCTTCTTTCATACTAGTAGTATTCATTACCCTGTCCTGTCATGTTTGCTTTTACTTGGTACACTCTTATTATACATTTTGTTACTGCAAATTACACGCAAGAGAAGCTAGACTTCTTACTGCTTTGATCGTTCAACCTTATGAAGCATATCTCTTCTTACTGTAATAACTTCGTCTTCAATAAGAACATCGTATCTTGAAAAATCATCAACAACAGCTTCACATACGGGCTTAAGGATAACTCCCACTTTTGGAGGTTCGTATCTCTTTCTCCATGAATGGATTTCAACTAAGTCACCCGATATTAGTATATTCTGCATGTTAGCATCGCTTTTCATCTTACGCAAAATCCATAAATAATTTTATACATATTTTGATTATTGTTCACTTTGTCGATGTAAAACTAATAAATTTTCGTAATGAGATGACTTAAGATCATCACCACATAAAATCTGGCAAAACTTTGGCTTTCCAAAATTATACTCTACTGAATAGAGAATTCCACTAAATGATTCTTCTTTTCCATATTTTATTGATGAAAAAGAGTATACTAAATCACCAATTTCAGGATTTGTTGGCGGTATAGTAAATACTTTTTCATCTCCGATCGGAATCTTAATACAAGCTTTCATTGGTGCAATTTCAGTTTTACTAAACGATCTAGACGGATATTCTTGCAAAAGTAAATCAAACTGCCCAACCTCTAGGACTTTGCAAATAGAAAAAGCAGGGCTTGATACATCTTTATCTTTTCCCATCTTTCCCCCTAGACAAAGAGTCATATCTCCTTTTCTCCAGCTATCTTTCATATAAAACTCCTAGGGATGTATTGTTATTACGCGAATGCCTGCTCGATCTACTTTCTGACTAATTCTAATTCTTTCTGATGATGTTAGCGGTACTCTCGATTGAAAGTCACTAATAATAAGTAAAGTTTGTCCAGGTCTCATTTTATCAATTACATGCCAATATGAATACCAGATTTCTGTTCCGCCTCCAGGAGATATATGGAGTGCATTTTGCCCCCTATAGCACATACCATCATATGATATATAAACTTTTGAACCTCTTGGCCTAGCTTGTGAAATTGCTTCTAGCCAGTATCTGTAGCTACTTGACATAGATCCTGATGCATCTATCAGGTACACATCTGCACGTATCTCTGGGTATGCTGGAAAAGCACTGGATGTACTTTGAGACTGGATATCAACCCTTCTCGATCTAGAATGATGAGTTTCTGAAATTTCACCAACAGCCCGAATAGATATCAAAGCACTCGATCTAATTGACATGATATATCTTTTAACAGATTGTGCTCGCAACCTGGATAAAGAAATATTATAACTACTGCCTCCACAACCGTCAGTATAGCCAGTAACTGTAAAATATCTCTGGCCAGGGTTTAGAGTCATATGATTTTGTATACGTGCTTTCTGTTCATCAGAAAGTTGTGATGAGCCTTCTTCAAAATAAATACTTGAAGACTCAATTGATTCGTAATCAATAAGCTGAGGTGTAACACTAGATAGGTTTACATAGCATGTGCACTCACTAGACTCACATCTTTGTGCTCCATAGTCTGAGTCAATACTAAATATATCTAAAGGAT
>Ga0209756_1002770_pt1 | contig 14783 bp, 3 predicted proteins | sample ETNvirenome_6_85_FD_184071 | JGI IMG/M metagenome (GOLD analysis project Ga0209756, IMG submission 184071) | Marine viral communities from the Pacific Ocean - ETNP_6_85 (SPAdes) (version 3) | ecosystem: Environmental > Aquatic > Marine > Oceanic | place: Pacific Ocean | collected 2013-06-19
GATAATTGCAGCAGTAATAAACGGAATGGCTGGAGAAACACCTACAATAGAAGAAATAACGAAAATTTTAACAAAATTAGCGTTTACTATCCCTAAAATGAGTGTTGACAGTGTTTTCATAGCTCAAAATTTATACGATAACGGTTGTATGGGGAAATGCCTATCCTAAGAAGAATAAAATACGATATACCACACAATAAAAAGACCTCAAGATGAGGTCTTTTTTAATTATTGTGTTTATATTTATAATAAAAGTATATGTATAATTTCAATAACACCCTAAAAATCTATAAAGACTCTAATCGTAGAGCTTTTGCACAATTTATGATTAAATTACTGCAAGAGGTTTACGAACCTTTAAATAGGTGGACAAAAATAGAAACAGAAACGTGTAAAACTTATAGAGCGGGTGTTGTAAACTATGATGGTGATGAAATTATTTGGTCACCATTAAATAAGGTAGACGCACATGTCTTCGTTTTAGCTTTAATCCTTAATGAATTTGAAAAAAGTGGTTTAGAACCAGTAAAAAACGGTAAATTAGATATGAACGTACTTTTGGAAGCTGCAGAAACCATAAAAAATGATTTTTTTGATGAAAATGGGCAGTTTCATCAAGAAGTTTTAGCTCTTATAGACAGAAGTTCTGGCCCTGGAGACAAAAATGAGGAATCAGCATTAGATTATTTAAAAAATATTGAAACTCGACCCGGAAAATGGTTAAGAATGTGTCCGGGAGACGAAAGAGACGTATTCCACGGGATAGACCTAATTAAAATTCTAGAAAATGGCACCGAACTAACCTTCCAAGTAAAACCTTTTAGAGAAGCTATTATAGATAATGGTGTGGTTACAGTTTCAGGTATTGGAAACGCAAAAGAATACAAAGTCGACTATCTTATTTTGGTAGGTCAAGGGGAATATGACGGAGATTTTTTGCTAGTCAATAATACTGCAGAGGTCAAAGGAGCTTATAGCACATATACTTTCCCAGAAAGATTATTGGTACGTGACTCCGGACATATTTTGGAAAGTTTTCACTTACTAACTAATATTTTTATATTATAATTAAGAAATATGGTTAAAATAACTAGAACAAATATAAATTTTGAACAAAATAGAGAAAATATACATAGTGGTATTATAGGTGGATATAATAAGGAATTTTATATATGTGGCAATAATTTAAATGATACAAATGAATTTAAAATAGAACCAGGAACATTTTCCTATGTATTACTACCAGAAACAATAGCTCCACAGGAAATAACAACACTTACTAGTGACAAAGTAGAAACTTTAAACATGTTATGTTGTGACAATATATATGCTTATGAAAATAATATTCCATTACCATACCCAAATCCAGATAAAGACATAAGTGCCGGCATTTCCTCAACCATAGAAATTATAGAAGAAAATCCACACATTGGTTGTATTGAACAATGTAATAATACGGGTTTTATAGAATGGTTTAATAAAAATACCGCTTATAGTGTTTTTGATAATATAGATGAAGCGTCCAAAACTTGTAAGGAGCCAACACCTATTATTCAAAAAAAGGCTGAAAATGGTTGTACCGACCCCACCGCTATGAATTATAAAGATAATTTTATAGGATGTGTCAATGACAATGGAATTACCGTTAGAAACGACATATCTTGTTGTGAGTACCCAACAAGTAAATGTGTATATAATGGGCAAACAAATGTATGTACCACCCAAGGGTCGTATTTCGGTGCAACACCAAACCTATCAACATCTATATTAAAAGGTATGTTATGTAATAGTGGACAAACCTGTTGTGAGTTTTTATGTGGTGGAGAATATAGGGGTGATTATGACGAAAATTCAAAGTTAGGTGTATGTAGTAACTATAACCCTGACGATGTAACACTAGAACAAATTGGTGAAAATGGTTATGGTTCGTTAGAGGCATTTCAAAATGCAATTATGGACGGCATTATGTGTAATTGTTTTTCTACACTACCCGACTTACGTTTATTAAATAATCATGGACAAACATCAACCGAACTTTTATACGACACAACAGAATGGCCAGAAAAAAATGTTAAATATAAGGATAGTGAGGGCTATGTATATATAAGTAATAATATAGAAAATCATCCACCCAACACATATGTTGATTTTAAAACATGTGGGTACCCAATGAATCTTAATGCCTTTAGACAACCAACCTCAAAAATTATAAAAAGTCAATCAGAAATGGATAGCAATGCTTATAATAATTTTTATGGTGAGACACCGAAAGAAATAATGCAATACGGTAACTATTTCACATTACCAAATAATTTTAGTGAAAATACCAAAGAATTTAATAATGGACTTAAAGCCGGCCATAATGTTATTACAATTAATTGTGCAAATGGTAAACAAATAATTTATAATGTCTGTATTCCACATCAGACAACACCATATGAAAACAGTATGTGGAAAACAGAATTTTTTGCTTGCGAAGTACCTACATTAGCTAAACCACTATCAGAAATAACATCAATGGACGTAGATAGTGCAGGGATGACTGAACCTACAAATTTAGAAAGCTCTACACCAACCACCACCCCAACAGGTGGTAGTAGTTATTCTAGTGGAGGAATGTCATCAGATGGTGGTTACTAAGTTTAAAAAATATATAAGAAATAACTTGGTAGTTTGATATATTTTTATTATCTTTGTAGTAGAATTAACCTAAAAAAATACATATTATGAAAAACTACCTTTTATACCTTATAACGACCTTAATTGTTTTTTCTTCTTGCCAAAAAGAAGACGACATATTACAACCGATACAACAACCTACAACCAACATCACTAGCGTTGACACACTAACTACACAAGTAGACACTATTAATATTAGTACTTTTGGTCCAGATTCTTGTTTGATACCATCATCTGATTTTGTTTGTTTAGGAAAAAGATATGATATTATTTACTCAAAGTTTTCTTTTGAGTCCTACGACACTACCTATGGTTTTGAACATTATAATGAAGGGACAGTTAGTTTTCATATGGACGGTGAGGATACTTTAACAACCAGAGTATACCCTAGAAATGGACACACCTCACAAACACACTCAATGAACATGTCTTCCCCAATTTCAAAATTTGGAGTAACTTCAATAAGTTACACACCAGCAATTGTTGTTGTAGGTTTAACTTATACAAATTGTATAGGTATTACTGTAAATTGGGATGTAACAATGCAGGTTTTAGAATATATAAATGGTGATGTTGGTCTAAAAATAATAAATACTGGTTACTCTGGTCCACACCCATCTTGGAGTGAAGGGCCATGGAGCTCTTATCTATTTATACAACTCAGAGAAATACTATAACACATAACTAAACATTTTAACTTTTAACTATATCCCAAACTCAATGTTTGGGATATTTATTTTAAAGAACTTATTATAAAATAATATAATTTAGTGATTAACTAAAATTTAAAAGGTTAAAATTAATGGCAACTCAAGAAAACAAATGTAGATTATGTACAGGAACTGGAGACTTAGTATTATATCGTTATAGCCCTAGTGATTACCAAATAGACGCTGATTGTATCTATGGTTCATTAGAGGAGTGTGAAATAGATAATAATCCAAGAGAGAGTTATATAAACCCAGCTCAATGCTTGGTGTGGTTTAACGATAATGGTGAGGAAGTACTTGGTGAAGACGGGAATTACATATTCCAGAATTACTACGGACAAACAAATCAAGAAAACCCAATTCCTAGTGTGTCAAACCAAACAATTTCACCATCCGCAGTAGCGAATATTGGTGATGTACAGTCTAGACTTTGGGCATATGACTTAACAGGTAACACACTTTATTATGTAGATTCGTTTACCCATGAAGGTTCTGATATTGGAATAACAAAAAACAAGTTATTTGTTGGGTGTCAACACCAATTCCAAGGACACGCTAAAAACGCTGCTATAGTTAGTTACGGATTTACTATGACAGGTAATGACACAACAACATTTCAAAAAGCCCCATCAAAGACATATAGATTTGTTAATGAAGACGGTTATCTTATTAGAGAAGGGACTGGTACTAATCACTATGGAACTACTAGTGTTGGTTTAGGAGACGCATTAGGGACTATATCGGACACAGAAATATTAATAGATGATGACCAAGGTAATGTTTACTATGCAGATTTAACAAATTTTTGGAGTGGTAGTAGCGTTTATGCTGATGTTAGTGTAGATACAGAACCAACCTATACTTGGGTAGCATCAAATAATATAGATAGTAATGGTGACCCATACTTAAACCTAAATAGTATCGATATAGTTGGTGTTGGTGTTGAAACAGAAGCTGTTAATGGTTGGAGACTGTGTGCTCACGCCACCCAAGGACGTATATATACTGTTGTTGTTAAAAAAATACTTCAAGTAAACGACACCAATTATCATAATTACAAACTACAAGGGGATATAAAATTTAATCCTAGTGACACTATTTTAAGTGGTGACCCTAGTTTTATAGTTACATACGAAGACACAAGTTCTGACGCGACTATCGGTGGTTGTCCACAAAATCCAGGAGCTGTACCAGTTGAAGGTACGGGATGTGCAAAAATGATTACAAAGTTTAAATTTCCTACAGATTTAGATAATATAACAATACAAACTTATGATGACAGATTTACAAGAGAAGCAAGTGCAAACGATGAAGAGTTCACACCAGACACAGGAGCGGGCAATATAGTAGAGGACGGTGTTTCTGGAAACCTATATGGATTTAGTGAAAACTATAGGTGGGCCATAAATCCAACTACACTAACCTATAGTAACCCAATAAAAGGAGAATTGAGATTATTTAACAAATCTGGTCTTGGTTTAATGATTAATTGGGATTATAGTGCAGGAAAGACCAATCAAATGTTATTCAGAGGAGGAGCACAATCACCTGAGTGTGTAACTACAACTGCTTACACATATAACTGTACAACTAATGGGTGTGATAGTGTTTTAGGTACTGGAGGAGTGTATAGTAGTTTTTCAGCGTGTTCAGCAGACTGTGTTTCATACTCATGTCAAACACAATGTGAATGTATATCAGGTGTAACAGCGGATATTGGGGGTGTTGGGTATTTTGGACCATATATTCTAGGTGGACCCCTAGGGCTTGGGCATGTTGCTGAATATAGATATGCAGAAAATAATAATGTTAGTATTCAGAGTACTACTATGGGTGATACCTGTAGTTGGCCCCTGGTGGTTCAGCAACTACTTGGACAACAACCAGTGCCCACTTGGGATAACATGTATGGGTATGGAATCGGATGGAACAATTCAAATATGTCTCCAGGAGAAACTCAAGTAATGGGGGTACATAATAGTGGGAACCAACAATCTTCTTGGGGTATAGACGGAACAAGATTTTGTTTAGATGATGACTGTACAACCTACGTAGACCAACAAGGTCCTGCAAGTGGGGTCGGTTCTGGTTTCTGGGGTGCTACCGGAAACTATCTTTTAAACGCGAGATTAAATACAGTAGGTGTCTTTCCAAATAATATAGACTCACAAAATATGGAAGTATTTGGAGCCCAAAATGTGTTAAATAGTTTATCGGATACTGGACACTGGCAATATAATAATAATCAGGGGCCACTTTACCGGGGTTTTGGTGGGGCTGGTTGGAACGGAATGTCAAGATGTGTTACGGTAACAGGTACAACGTCAAAAGTTTATTTTGTTGGTGTAGGTAGTTCGGAATATTATAGAATAGGGGTTGACGGTGTAATACAAGTAGATACCTCAACACCACAATTAGCTAATAGAGGGTTTAACCCTAATTCACAGCCAAACCCATCAACTAACCAAGATGTTATAGATGGAACAGGTAGTGGTAATGAAAGTAGATTATGGTGGATGCATAAATTTGAATTGTTACCTGGTGAACATAGTATCACAGTAGAAATGTTTGCTATGGCTTCAGCAGGAGTTTATGGAGCCGGGCTAGCAGTTCCAAACGCATTTCAATACAAAGCATTTGGAGTTGACATTATTGGTCCTTTTGATGTTGGGGAGTATGATACATCTACAGATATAACAACTAACTTTACACCACAAATATATACAGCAAATACTATACTATCAACTAGTGAAATAGCAGAACCAACACAATTACCAACCACTTGTACTGCCAATAGTTGTTTCCTTAGTGACTGTTATTACCTACACCACGTACAAGAACCTATAGCAGTAACTATGATGGGTAGTTTAGTTACAGAATATCCGGACCCTTATAGAGTAGCGGCTGGATTAGGTGGGACATGGGGATGGGAAAATCCCACTTTAGACGCTATAGTATTACCTAATGGTGGGCAATATAAACCATCAGGAGGCTTAGCTCCAGGTATACCAGCTTTTTCGATGAGAGAACTACCTTACTACGCACCAAAAACAAATGGAGTACATGTATTACACCCTGGTACATCGCTGTACACTAGACAACTGCCTTTTGGAACTCAAGGGTACGTAATGGAAGACCCAGGTTTAACACCTTGGGCTGCAAATTATACTTTGGGGACACTTAGTATAACCTCAAATCACTTCGGTGGCGGCGGTCCATTCATACCCACAAATCCTAACGCTTCTAATCAAGACCCATGTGAATCCGATATACCTAGTCATTGGGGACCTGGAGCAACATACCAAAGAGACCCTGCACCTGTAAGAATATATAACGCTAATACATACATCACGTCCTTCTTCAGACCGCAAACTTGGGAAGATATAATTGATTGGCTTAATAATGAAGGTTTATTAGTTAGCTCTGTACCTGACCCAGGAACTAGTAATTATCCTAATATAGATTATAACGCAACCTATTGGCAGGTTGTGTACGCGATGGCAGATTATTGGACACCAGCTTTCCCTAATGGTGCTGCTAATGGTAGTAATCCAGCTGGAATGTCACAATATACATATGAGACATCAGGTGTAGGACCAGGTGGGTTCCAATTCAGGAGAAATTGTTATGACTGGTGTGATTGTGGATTCACGTCACATATGTTAGACACCCAACCTGTACACTGTTCTAAACTACAATATTCCGTCCATTCCACTGCAAATTTTCAGGGTTCGTGGAACCCTGTTACTGTACCAAACCCTTTAACTAGTCTTTGGACATACGAAAGAGATTGGATATATGATTCTTGTTTGAATGCTTGTGTGACAACTACAGGATGTACCATACAAAATACCTTAACTTTTTCTGGTGGATGTGTATCTATAGCTGGTACTGGGTATACAAACAGTAGTGTGTTCTCTGCCTTAACAGAATGTGAAGAAACTTGTGGAAGTGGGACTACAACAGGTGTAACTTATTACCAATGTGGTGACAGTGGTTGTACGACTGCGTCAACTGTTACTCCGTTTACGTCCTTAACCCAATGTACCGGAAGTTGTATTTCTTATAATTGTACTACTACTGGGTGTACCGAATTTAATCCACCTGCCAACACAGCAAATATAGGCTTTTCACCAAATTATTACGGTACAGGTGGTACCTATACAGACTCTAGTTTATGTTATGATGAATGTACCTCTTATCAATGTGGTAATTGGGGTTGTTCACCGTATGTAGGTTCTGGAGGAACCTTCCTAACAGAAGCTTTATGTACCGGAAGCTGTTCCTCTTACGAATGTTTAAGTAATGGGTGTGTCAGTTATCAAGGTAGTGGATATACCTATTCATCCTCAACTGACTGTCAAGGTATATGTGTTTCATATGAATGTACAACAAATTGTTGTGAATTATGGAACTCACCGTTCTACGGAACAGGAGGTACTTTCTTTAACTATACAAGTTCAGCAACTTCTCTAACCGATTGTCAAAATGATTGCGCTAGTTGGGGATGTAATACAGGATTAGTGGATGTTGATACGGAAATATATGTTTACTACGATACCACCTCAATGCAATTAGGTACAATACAAAATGCTTTCCAGGCAATAAGTGCATGGACCCAAACTTTGTATAACTATGTTGGAAATGTTCATCATATATTAGCAAACTCTGAAAGGTGGTTAGCTTGGGCAAGCGTTCCGTATACTGGACAATTTACGGCAGGGACTGTGAATGCTAGTATGCCAGGGATTTATCTACAATGGGCTTATAATGAAGGTGTTTATGATAGTTGGTGGGACATGACGGTCTCAGGACAAACTACTGGACTATTCGCTACAAACGGAAACGCAATTATAACTAAAGGATTACCAGACCCAGTTGCTTATGACAAAAAAGTTCTAAATATTATGTTTCATGATGAATCAAGTGGGTATGCGGCAGATTATACCCCAAATAGAGCTCACCCTAATAATGATACTACTTTCTATTGGGACCCACAATTCAACGGAGGTACAGACCAATCGCTTTGGGCGGTTACGGATATGTGGAAAGACGATTATACTGGTTATACAACCACATGGAATAATGTAACAGCAAATACGGGTACTTTAAAGTCCTTTATATACCCAACAATAAGTGATGTTTTCTTTCCAAATGGATATCCATCAATGTATTGGTGTAATTCATGGACAATCGGGAGCGGGTATCCATGCCTAAATCCACCAAGTACTGCACCTGGATTAAATGGCGATTCAAGATTTGGACAGTTAGCACTAAGTGTGGTAGCTAGTATAAATGAAGGAAATAAAACACCAGTTGACGGTACTTGGCTATCTGGTACTGCACCAAGAAGAGATGTATCTGGTGGTATTCTTAATGGCACACCAGGTATATGTGAGGTTGCTGATTTAACTGCATTAGAATTACCAACAAACCCTTATGTATCTCAGGGATATGGTTACCTTTCTAGAAAAGGTTGGGGGTATAATGTTACTTTTCCTACATTTACTAATCAGGTGTTTACAAATGACCTAGAAACATTCTTATTAGAGGGAAACACTCTAAATTACCCAGCTTCTGCTAACACAGGATGTATATCAGCATGTACCCAACCAACAGCTAATTTCCCTTACTCAAGCCAAACAGAATGTGCGTCAGGCTCTACAGGGTGTCAATACTTTACATGTACTAATACTGGTTGTGAATTAGCAACTTTTGGTACCGCAAGTACATACACCACACTTTTCGATTGTGAAGCCGCATGTCAATCATGGAACTGTAACAACGTTAGTGGTACAACAGGAACTACACCTTGTGAGGTTCAAACAGGAACCGGAGGTACTTTCTCAGTTGAAGTAGACTGTTTAACTCTTTGTACTTCTTATGAATGTTTTGGTTATGACCCACTAACAACAGCTCCTTTATGGGGATGTCAGTCAGTTATTGGTACAGGAAGTACCTTCTCAACGTATTCAGCATGTAGTGCTGATTGTAAATCTTGGGAATGTACATCACCATGTAGTGGTGGTACAAATAGTGGATGTACACAATACCCATATAGTGGACTGACTTATTCTTCGGAAACTGCATGTAATAATGGTTGTGCTGCTACTTGGTGGTGTACACCGGAATCAACAACAGATTCATGTTCTGGAAGAACATTAGCAAATTTTGTGGTGACAGGTGTTTACAATACCGCAATACCCAACTCAAGTGGCCCAGGAATGTTTACTATTGAACAACAACTAGCTGACCCAGCTAATGGGTACCAATTCACTAATATAAGTACATTAAAATATGAAGACGAGTTTCAATTTAGTTATTTCGGACCCAACGGACTTAATGACCCATTTTTATTTGACTGTTGTACTAATTTAGGTGGTACACAACAACAATATCCAAACGCTACAGCTTATGTACAGTATGCGTCTCATATCTACTCAAGTTTAGTACCAGGAGGGTCCTGTTTTAGTTGGAACTGTTTTATACAAAACGCGATATCAGCAGGAATAGTTGTTGACCTAACTATGAATTTTGATGACGTACAAAATGCTGTAAATAGTTTTTATCAACAACCAACAGGTGATATCAATATTCATGTTATTGTCTATAAATGTGTATGTGAAGGGAATTCTTGCGGTGTAGAATGTGAAAATGGACTATTCCCAACAGTACCATCTAATTGGATTGGACCTTACAGCACTTCTGGAGATGCCTACACAACATGTTGTGCAAATACTTGGGATTGTACAGAAGGTTATGAGGTAAGTTCATGTAGTGGTAGAACAAATATAAACATAGGAATACAATATAGTAATTCAGTAGAAGCAGCAAATCACGTAAGTCAAAATTTACCTAATGTGGATGTAACCACATTATATTACGAATCAGACATAGCACTTAATACATTAAATGACCCTTGTTTAGGTCCAAATGGAGGACCTCTAATGAAACTTCAAGCTTTTGATTACGCTACATTAAATAACGGTATTAGTTATAATAGTTGGAATTACTTTATACAAGATTTAATAGCTCAAGGATTATCAGGTATAACTTCAGGTATGAGTTATGACATGGTAAGTAACTCATTATATCTAATGTCTGGTACATCTTTAGACACTTGTGTATCGCCTTGTAGGTGTGAAACTATTGAATGTGATTGTATACAGGTAGATGGTAGTGGTGGTACTTATGCAAGTGAAGCTATATGTTTAAGTGCGTTAACTGATAATACTAGTGTATGTGATTGTGGTGGGGTAACAGGTACATCTTGGAATTGTTTCGACCAGGGGCCTTACCAACCAACATGTGGTAATAAACCATATATTGGTCAGTTTGGTACAATACATGATGTCGTAGACTTCCACAGAGCGAACGTACCGAACCAAAACTTCATAGATAATAGATTCACTCATAGTGTTGGTGTTATCGGTGGGACATTAACTACATTCCCAATAGCCCCATTCACATGGAATGATGTATATGGGCTTATCGGTGACACATATACTTGGGGGGATTGTTTCCATCAATTTAGTGGGGCAACAAACAACACAACATATAGACCTTATGTTAATATTTGGTGGATAGCACACCCACAACTAACTGGTGGTAACGGAGTATTCAACCCGACATCAGGTTATTGGGAATATCCAAATTGGAATGATTTTTATGGAGCAGCTGTAGCAGCGGGAGTTCCTTTAACATCTACAATGTCATTCTCTTCAGCATGTGAAACTATGGACACCTACTTTAATCCAGGAGGGTTAAATTTCCAATGTATGGTAAAAAATGAATGGTGTTGTAGTGGTGATGATTGTTGGTGTGTACAACAGTGGAATACTGGTGGTACCTACACAACCAACTCATTATGTTTATCCGCGTGTTGCCCAACCCCAGATTCAGGTTACACATGTAGCCTAGCAAGTGGACAATGTGTCGCAGCACCACCAACAGCAGTACCATTTTTTACTACACTAAACGATTGTAACAATTGTCTTACTAATCCTGGGTGTCAATATTTTACGGATTGTAATCCAATATCATGGGATTGTGAATCTGGAAACACCACTAATAGTTGTTCAGACTCACTAGGACCAATTAATACAATTTCACCAGGGACCCAAGGAAATCAAGTAGGAGCCCCATTTATTACAAATCCACCAACTTATCCATTTACAAGTGATACTATAACAATGGGACTACTATATCCAACCGCTCAAGTAGAGAATGTATTTACCGACCACGAATATTGGGACGCAAGTGTACCATTTAGTACCGCGACCTATGAAATTAATTCCACAGCTTACAGTAGTGGAAATTTAACACTACCAACTGATATCTGTATAGGACCAAACGGGTATCCAGAATTTAGACTACTTAGTATAGGTCATATGTCAGTTAATAATGGTTTCGAATATAACACATGGGAATCGTTTGTTAGTGTAGCTTCAGCATCACCTTATAGTTATAATATTAGTGTAATGACAACAGCTTCTGAAGTTACGGGTCTAGGCTATGGCGTAACTAATGGTTGGAATGTAACAATAGAACCATGTATATGTACTTCTGAACCTTGTGGTTGTGTACCTGTGATAGGGTTACCACTAGGTCAATACAGTAGTTCAGGGTTGTGTGAACAATTCTGTTGTGACCCAGCAGTTACATACGATTGTACACTTAATGGTTGTGTAGACCCCGGTAATGGATTAGGAGCTTATACTGGGTATAACGCTTATAATTTATGTACACACGATTGTCACGAATGGGTATGTAATGAATTAACACCACCTCAATGTGAGTGCGTCTGGTTACTAGGTACTGGTAATACAGGAACAAATATTTACCCAGGAACCCCAGCGGGTTATTATTCTTGTAGTACTGGATGTTGTGAAACTACAATAATACCAGCTTGTCCTATATTATTCAGTGTTAATGACAATCCGGTTACACAAGACTCAGGAATATATACTTATGACGTAGTAAATAATATATCACAAGCTATATTTATTGACCCAGGATATACTTTTGATGATGTGTCGTATTGGCAATCACCAGCATACATAGTATCACCTCCAGACATGTTAGTTTTTACACACAAACCAAATGAAATAAAAGAATGGTATATAACATCAAATCAACCACCAATACTTAACAGAACTATTGCGTTAGGTCAAACTATTGGTAAAGGATTAACTAGTGTAAGTCAATTCCAATTATTAGCTGCGAAATCTGATGTGTATTATATAAACTTAATTAATACTACGTCTACTGTAGCAAATATCACAACACTATTCTCCTTACCAGGAGGATATACATGTACTGGAGATATAAGTTTTGATGTTAGTAGTAATTTAATGTTAATACTATACGATAATGATGGTACAACTGGACCTGCCGCACCAAATTATAAATTAGGAAAATATAATTTTAATGGTGTTCTCTTAGAAGAGTATACAATACCACTTTCTCTTACTCAACAAGGAACTGATAAATTTGACGGTATAATTTGTAATGTTGGGGCAACTTCATTAAAATATGTGGTTAGTCAAAACGGTTTAATGTATCAAATACTAGAAAATCCAACTTTAAGTATAGCACCCGTACCACTAAACACTGTTAGTGTATTAGACAACACAGGTTCTAATAATAAAGTTACTGGAGCAGAAGGTGTGTGTGGTTGTTCTATAGAAATTCCAGAAACCTACGAGTGTGAGATGGTCCAAACAAATATGTATATGTGTGTGGACCCAGGTACAGGAACCGGTACCTATACATACCAAACAGCAATAGCAAATAATTATTTATCAGCATTGGATGAGTGTCAAGATAATTGTAATAATGCGTCTACATCTTGGTCCTGTGTAACAGAAACACAACAAAGTTCTAATTGTGACCTGTCAGCAGTTCAAGCTCCATGGCCACAAGTTAGTAATGTAGCAGACTTAATAAGTTGGATAAGTTTAAATAATGTAACACAACCGTTTGCCGACTTTAATTATGAAATTGGTACAGCATTTTCCACAACTGACTGCAAGGGTGTTAACGGTTGGTCACTTTGGAATCTGAAGTGTTTTAGTTGTCCTCAGTGTTTAGACATTGTAATGCAGCAAAACTTTTATAATTTACCTGATTTCATATCAGTAGCAAACAGTTTAGGTATTGGAGTCGTTCAAGGTATGACATGGAATGATATAACTACCGTAATCCAAATTCATTATGGATTACCTAGTAGTCAAGGACCATTTTGGATAACCGCTCAGAATTGCTATTGCCCAACAGCTACTTCATGTGAGTGTATAGAAATATCTGGGAATACTGGTTACATCAATCAACAAGACTGTATTAATAATTGTTGTCCTCCAACACCTACCCCTGCATGTGCGAATATATACACACACGCAGAGTGTAATAACGGAAATCCACTGTGGAACGGCCAAGTAATGCCACTATTCCCTTGGACAACCGGTTGTTGTGTATTAATAGACGGACAAACTCCTACAACTAACGATGTGGGTAAATTAATTTTAAATCCAGTTGACCAAGCTATACACAAAATAGACTCGGTACAGACATGTCATCCATTAAGTTCATGTCCAGGTAGTTCAGGAGGTTCAGGCGGATGTACTAACCCAACTAACTTTAATACAGTATCTTGTACCCCTATAATATTACCTCAACCAGGTGACAGTTGTTTAAGTAGACCGTGTGATAAAGACCAAACATGGAATTATACAACTTGTTCTTGTGCAGCAGAAAGAGGAATCACAACATTTAGTGGTGACGAACCTCATATTGCAGTTATGGTTTCAGACATTTCACAAAAACCACTTAATGAAGTAACGTCAGAGCTAAACAATATGACAAAACTTATAGAAATAAAATCATATAACTGTATCTCAAATGACAATAATAAAGGACAAAACTTCTTTAACGGGTGTTTAACTAAATCAAATAACCAACAAAACCAGTATAGATGGAATTCATCCAATGACCAAAACCCATTAAGTACATTTACATGTGTTAATGGTCTTTGTATAGAACTTAAAGGGAATTCTGGAGGATTTGCAAGTTTGACGGAGTGTATACAAAAGTGTGATACTATTGCGGGTGACGGTTCTAAACCATCATTTTTACCACCAAGAATACCTCAAAACATTAGTGATGCCACGATATGTGAGGTACAAGTAGAGACGAACCCAAAAAACACAAATACAGCAAATCAAGTATCTGACGATTCAAATAAGTATATGTGTAAAACAACATTAAACCCACTAGTTGGTGAATACCAAAAAGCGTGTGTACCTGTAATTAAAATTACTGATGATAATATTGGAGATGGTGTTTTATATGGTAGTTTAGAAGCTTGTACAAATGGTTGCGGTGGATGGTATAGTT
>Ga0209756_1002778_pt1 | contig 14735 bp, 14 predicted proteins | sample ETNvirenome_6_85_FD_184071 | JGI IMG/M metagenome (GOLD analysis project Ga0209756, IMG submission 184071) | Marine viral communities from the Pacific Ocean - ETNP_6_85 (SPAdes) (version 3) | ecosystem: Environmental > Aquatic > Marine > Oceanic | place: Pacific Ocean | collected 2013-06-19
TAATCGGGGGATGTGTCGCCGATGCCGACATTGCCGTCGGAGGTGACCACAACCTTACTATCGGCGGCATTTGTGCCTAGGTGTAGTGCTGAGTCTGCGCCGGCCAATAGTTTTAGCTCGCCACCCGAAGTCAAGTTAAACCCTCCGGTACCCAGAGAATAGAACTCGGTACCGTTATTTCCTTGAACGTAAATCGTCGTCTGGTCGCTGGTCTTATTGGTGTTTAGGTACAAATCCGTTCCAAAAATAATACCGCTAGAACTGATGGCGCCGTCGACGACCAGGGGGGTACCCGAGCCCGACACGTTTACGACTGCCCCAGACACCGCTAGAGTCAGCGCGCCGCCGGCCACGATTCCAACAGCATCTTCGCTCCAATCTATATATGTATTCCTCTCGGTATCATCTTCGTTATAGATGTCCCCTTGGAATGTCTTGCCTTTAGAATACTTGTATGCCATCTTATCCTATATAGAATCTCAAATACAAAAAGGGTGGGTACCCCGAAAGATACCCACCCTTAAAGTTTTCCAATTCGACTAAGTCGAAATCACTATCCTACCAGATATGCCAATTGGTTTCGTAACCATATAGTATCACGGCTGCGCCGGCTGACTCAAGAACGAGATTGTCAGTGGAGTGGTCAATAAATTGACTACCGCTACTAGCAATCTCGTAAGTTCCAGCACTCGCGTTGGAGTGTCGTTTGACATGCAGCCATAGTCCGGAAACGCCGGCTTCGCTGCCGTCGCCACAGTCTGGGAGTGTCAACGTAACAGTACCAGCTGATGCACTCATTAGATAATGAGAGTGCTTCACCCCATGGACCGGGTTGTTTCCTCCTACTGCCATATTAAAACTCGACGTAACGCTCTTAAGGCCTTCAAATACTTGATAGCCATTCGTTTTAATACTAATACCGTTTGGTCCCGAGGACGCAGATACAGCGAATGTCTCATTAGCAATGATCTCTTCCTCGTCGTTTTCGGTTCGGAACATCAGGTAAGAGTTGCCACCTTGATTAACATTCAGGGCATCACGAAGATCATCCGTCAAGCTGATCTTGTTCTGGGTTGTGTTTCCATCAAAATCAATATCCAATCCAGTACCCGCAGTATCAGAACCAATGCTGTCACAAGAAATCGCGCCAACGTTGTGGAGACCCTGCTCACTTAAGTCAATGCCCAGGGATGCCGTAAGCTGCCCGAAGACATTGATAACATCATCAGTATTAGTACCAAGATCAGCCGCGCCGGAAAGCTGCAATTTCGCAGCCAAATCGACGTTACCAGTAACAGCCAATTTACCAGGCAAGTTGACTCGCTTGGTACTTGGGTTGAACGTAAAGTTCGCATCATCATCGGTGATAAGCGTTGCGGCGGAAGCAGCAGCTGCGACGGCTACAAGCCTATAGTTGACGTTATCGCTCTTGTCGGTAACAGCAGTGTCAGCAGAGACCCCATATAGAGCTGAGCCGTTTCCTTCGAACGATCCCGAGAAGCTAGCAGTTACGGATGTAAACTGGGCAATTGTGCCAGACACCGTTGTGGCGTCAGCAATCGGACCGGTAGCACTAATACCTACGCTGTTGAGATCCAGACCACCCCAGAGCTCTGCTGAATCGTTGTACATGTACAGCTTGCCGCCGACATAAGCATCGCCGGAACCGGAGAGGTCGACTGCGAATTGGGCGCCGTCGTAGGTGATCGCGCAGATGTCGGCGTCGTTCTCGTCGCTCAGCATGAGCATCCCGTCACCGAGTTGGGCGCTACCACTGGCAGAAGAAGAAACGAACAGAGCTATATAGCCGTCGTTGTCGTCGCGGTCTTCGGCCCACTGGAGGTTGTCAACGGAGGTGTTTAGCACACCTCCGCTGCCGGCGAACAGAATGCCGCCTTCTTCTAGATCTGACAAAGTCAAACCAGCAGCTGAGACATCATTGAAGCCTGCAATATCTTTGCTACCATCAAGCACAACGGCTTTACCTGCTAACGCCGTACCACCAGTGACGGCGAGCACGGGCTTCAGTGCAGCCTGTGTAAGCCAGCTGTTGCCTATTTGAATGGTTTGGCCAGCAGCGACTTTTACAGCGCCTGCCGAGCTTTCGATATCGTGTTGAGCTGTTAGCTCCTTTTCTACGGTTACAGAACCACTAAGTGTCGCTGCGCCGACTTGAAATTTGTATGCCATTTTTAAATCCTCCTAGATTAATGACAAAACGGGTGATGTAATAATATGTTGATCGCGATCACGTGATCCGATCACTCATCGTAGGAGTAGTAAATAATTAAAGGCATCCACATTCGTTTCTTCTATAACATATAGGCGATGCTATAGCAAAAAGAAATTATAAATTTAAAAATAGAGAAGAAAAGCAGAAGTCTTTTCTTGGTTAATAAATAAACCAATTACTCCCATTTGAATACAACAAGACGGCCCCATAGGGGGACTCGATGACGGCGTTGTTTGCTCCGTCCACGGTTTGCGAAGCCGAAGCATCCATCGTAATCGGGGTGCCACTGCTTGCATTTCCACTCTCATCCTTTATTACTATTACTTGACCATTCGAAAAAGTTGTGGCATCAAATAAAATATTCACAGGAACGGAAGTAACACCCAAAATATAATCCGACACCGATGCCGTATAAGTAGTCGTCACTGTCTGGCGCTTGTGAACAAGGCCCGAGTTAATAGTCAAATTATTGCTAGAACTATTATACAATATAGTAGCCGATCCGCTGATCCCACCTGATCCCGTGACAAACTGCAATGCGCCGGCCGGACCTTGGCCCGTGGCTGTTCCTGACGATGCTACATTTTTTAAATTAGAACCGTCGCCATAAAAATAACTAGCAGATACAAGTCCCGAAGCCGTAAGGTTGGTAAGAACGCCTAGGCTGGAAGACACCACATCAGGCCCCAAGCTCGACGAACCGAAGGCCGCCACTGTGGCGCCGGAGGCATCGACAATAGTAAGGGACCCGGAAATCTTCAGAGGCGACGCGCCCATGAGGGTACCCTTTACAATTAGGTCACCCCCGATTCTAACATCCGAAGATGCTGACATATTGCCTATCACGGTCACAGTATGAGTAGGTGTCGCGGTGCCAATGCCCAGCCGGCTACTGGCGGTTAAAAAGGTTAAATTGGCACTCCCGCTAAAACTACCGCCGCCTTTTTGAAATTGCAGAGAGCCCGAGGGCCCTACAGCATTCTGGCCAGAGGCAGCGATCGTAAGGGCGCCTCCTGCGCCGGCGTCGGTCAGCGAAATTCCTGCTCCGGCGGTGATGACGCGTTCGTTGGGAAGTCGTGAGTTGGCCGTTAAGGTAATATATGTCGCAGCCAACGGAGGATAAGGTAGCTCACGTGGCGCTGGCGATGAGCCCACTTCTGTCCCCACCGGGGCTGTGACAGGTCGGTCTAACCCCGGTACCACTCGAAAGGCGCCCTCGCGGGCGCGCACACATTCTGCACTAATTTGAAATTTATGTTCTACTTGACCAAAGTAATAGCGTGTATCGTTATAGGTGCGAACGATCTCGTAAAAGAAATCGCCATATTGAACAAAGTCGCCAACTCGGACATACAGATTTTGATCCGCCGTTAAACGCTTACTACTAAAATTAACCGTTAGTTTGGTCTGGTACTCATACCCGTACCTTTCATTAGTCTGCTCGCTTTCCACGACCACATAGGCGAATACTCGCACGGGCGGCAACGAAACCTTATCAACAGACTCCCCGTAAATATCACTAAAATTAGACGCCTCAATACTAATAGGATAGTAGGCAATAGGTTGCCCAATAACGCGTTCAGCGAGTTCATCGTTAACCTGCTTAACAAGATCACGTTCTTTTTTACCAAAGAACATGGGTGCCGGGGGGGCGGGGGGCTGGTTCCATTTATTATTAGGATCCGACACGGCTGCCTCCTGGATTTGTTAGGGGTGGAATCTTTATTACTTTATTTTCTCTTACCATAGTTCAACGCCCGAGCTAAATTATCTAACTAACTAGCAACTCGGGCGCTGTTTCTATCGAAAACAATTTATTGTAATTAATCTCAGATCTAGCCGACTCCAGAGGATCCGGACCAGTTGAGTATTCTATTCTTATTCCCCTGATCTCCAGCGACCGAACTGTTGTCCAAGTTCAGTGTCTCAATACCGGTGAGACCAGCGACGACGGACGTCAGGGCAGGCGATCCCCCACTAAGGTGCAATGCAGTAAGCTTAAGTTCCACGGGTCCGAAGGACGAGCTAGGCATAATCGTCACATAATTGGACGCACCATTGCCCTGGACCCCTCTCTGGCTGAAGCCAACGTTGAGGTTAGACACCCCCGCATTGGAAACCATGACCCATCGTGTGACGGCCGGAAAAGTTACAGCGACACCGTCAGCGGTGTTAGCAGATAGTCCTCCGACAGCATAAGGCTTTCCAGATACTTGGTAAGCAGGGGCGTATCCTAGGCCCGATCTATAATCATATGACATCTCATTTTCTCCGTCTACTAATTAGCTTGTATATCGCGGTTTCATCTAAACAATTTTGTCTTAACTTTTCTTTTTTGTAGTTTCTGCAGTTCACGGCGCGCCTTCTTGCTTTTCATTTTGCGCTTAACAGAAGGGTCTATATAATGATCGGTGCGAGCTCGGTAGGTCTCCATAATCTTTTCTTTCTTACACTTCTTAATAAAGCGCCGGATGAGGCGTTCACTAGGTTCGCCGCGGCGCAGTGTTACACTAACGTTGGTAGCCATCTATTTTTATTTCACTTCTTTCGTAGCTGACATGTGAGCATCCCAGTGGTTCCCAACTGCGCCAAACAAGCTCTTTATATCTACGCCAGGGTCGTTTGGCGCGTGGTCGGACAGGGGCTCAGCTTGTTGACGTGGGGAAGGCTGTGCACTTGTGGGTGTTGTACCAGCAAAAAGATCAACCCCGTTATAGGCACTTTTACCAATAGCGTTCATAAGTTTCGTCTTATGTTCTGTAAGCTTAGAAGGTGGCGCGCCCTGGAATGCGTTCCGACGCATTCGTTCTACTAGGGGATCTGGCTCCTCGACAGGAGGGGGAGGGGGCACGTTAACTGTGGGCGACATCGATTTCGCAACCTCTGTAATAATACCCGAGAGGGTCCCGTCTTCAAAAATTACCTCTTTGATACATTCTTTGATGAAAGGCTTTAATATTTTCTTCAATTCTGCTTTTTTCATATAATACTCGCTAACTCTTTCCAACGTTTAAGTTGTCTGTGTTCGTTCAATATGGCGGCGCAACCTTTAACATTCGCCTCCGTAATCTCATATCCCTTCGAGCGCAGGAAATTTGCAATCTCCTGCTCATCCTCCGCGTTGGTGAGATCTAAATCTATAAGTGCTTGAGCTGGGATTTGTCCGGCGCGGCCGGGGTAGACGTCGAGCGGTTCAAATCCCTTGCCGTCGGTGCTACGAAGTTTGTCTAGACGACTACGTTCCCGGCGGCTCATTGGCTTCTTGTCCTTATTAGTCGCTTGCGTGGCTGCTTGCGAGGGTGTTGGTTTTTTGGCTGCAGCCTGGGGATCTGAGGACGTTGCTTTTTCTTTTGGCGTCCCAGTATTTGCCAAATAGGACGCGTCTTCCTCTTCGCCGCGGCGCTTTTGCTCAGCGTTATGTACTAAGGTAACAAAATGCTTTTTGTAGGGTAGCGCGGCGTCGGTTGGCAATCCAAAATCATACACGTACCGATCTAAAAGCTGCTTTACCACTTCATTATCAAAATCTATTTCTCCATCGGCTGCTAATTTGCCTTCTCCTGATAGATCCTGTAGAATACGACGCGAGTTGTGAAGTTGTTTGAGCGCGGCGGCTTGCTGCTTAGTATTCCCATCAAAAGAATCCGTCACAGCTTCTAAAAATGTATTAAAAAATTCTTTCACACTGCGCGAGCGCGCTAATTTAGCGGCCGTTTTGTTTTGAGGAGCGCTCGGCGCGGGGGCGCCCTCTTCTCCTCCCTCAGGGGCAGGGCCCGATACGGGGGGCCACGTGCCGGGGATCGTTTCGGCAGGATCAGGCCCGTCAACTGGCGTGGCAGTTGGGGCTGTTTCCTCAGGGTCTGGTCCAGAAACGGGGGGGACTCTGGTCGTCGTACCCTGCAAGTCGGAGGCGTAGCCTCCCATACCACCCCATCTGTGCCGGCTTCGCTTGGTGCGGTCCGGGTCTGGTCCAGAAACGGGGGGATAACTTCCCGACGAACCCTGCAAGTCGTCGGGAGCATCAGCCGGGGAGCTGCCATGATCTCCTGGGAAGATGGGTGTTTCCTCGGGGTCATCGTTGGATCCGCGAATAGGCGGCGCATTGCCGCCCGCGTAAGCGAGGTATTTTGGGTCGTACCATTTCTTATCAAGCTCCGCCTTACCGGCGGCGATGTCGGCGGCACTTTGCTCGAACTTTTTGCGCATATCTGAGGGAGTCACATGCGCTGTTTTGGCAGGGCCCATGACATCATCTACTTTTTTCCATACGGCGGCGCGCTCATTTGGCGCCAACTTTGCAAACGATCGCACTCTCTCGGGGTGGAGAAGGATGGTTCTGAGAGTGGGTGCTAGCTTACGGTCGTCGTCAATCTTTGTGCCCGCAGCTGTGATGAGTTTCATAAAACCCACAGCGTCGGAGCTTAAATTTGCTGCTCTGCGATCAGTCATGGCTTTTTCCGCATATTCATCCGCGCGATCGTCTTCCAATTCGTCAGTATCATATGATATCTCGTCCAAAAGTTCCCTGGGAACCTCTTCCAATATCATTTGTTGCAGCTCTGCGGAAGAAATGAGCACCACTATTCTCCCACTATATCATTGAGTAAGCTTAAGATTTTGTTATTGCGATGGACACGCTCGTTCACTAACTTGTTCTCGCTTAGGGCCATAAAGGCATTTGGGGTAGAGGGCTCCGACACAATGTCAAAGCAAATAAGTTGGAAGTCATCTTCTACAATGGTCTTACCCATCCGCTCTGTGACCGACCCCATTCCTCTTGAGGAAATGCCGGTCTTTACACCAGACTCCACAAGGGCCTTAAGAATCTGGCCAGAGGGTGTTTCAAGCACTTTGATCTTGCCCATAACTGATGGGCCGTCCATCCATACTTCAGTCACCATATGTGATACATTAACTAAATTAATAATAGAAGAGTCAGGGTGGTCCAGTTCTCCTAGTGCGCGGCGATCTTCCACTAGTTGTTTATACTTGCCAACTTCCCGTTCCATAATCGCGTGGGGATATACGCGGCCGTTGCCATTCTGGACGTCTGCTTCTTGCAGTTTGCCCGTCAGCATCATGCCGCCATTGCGCACAAAGGACTTCTCAGCTTCCGTCAGTAAGTCCTGACAGACGCCGCCTTCGCATAGTTCATAGTATTCTCGTAGAAGTTGTGCCATAATTTATTCTCTCAATTTAACGTGGGGGCTTTCACCCCCACAGATAGTCAGCTACCGGAGCAGCAACGTCGAACTGGTTGGATCATCCATTTTTTCATGATTGCTCACCTCCTTTATGGACCACTCGGATCCCGTAATCATCCACCAACATACTCAAAAAGTACGAGGTTCCAGCACTAATACAACCGCACATGAACGCTGTCATAGGCTGATTGCTAAAACTAAATAGTTCTGTATATGGACTTATGCCCCATAGAAACACGCCAACCCAGAATCCCATGCACAAGTGGCAGTGGAATAGACGACCGAAGCCGCCCCAGGAAGCGCATTCTGGACGGATCTTATTAAAGATATGTCCGTGTATAAGGATAAACGTCATGCCGTATGCGGCAAGTATAAAATGTAATAGTTCCATTAAGCCTTCTTTCTTTCTTGTTCCGTAATATGTGTGCTCTCGGTCTGGACACCGGCAGCCTCTTCGGCGGTGGCGCCGATGATAGAAGTCAGGCAATCGGTGCCATCCGTTGCAGCGGCGCATCGGAGGGCCGTTCCACCGACGCCGAAGAGCATATTGATCATCTGCGGGTCTAGGCCAGACGCTTCGGCGCCGGGGATCAGGGCTGCAACAAGAGCGCCGAGCAGTATGGTTGCTCCGGTCAGACCTAGGATCTTTTTAACTCCAGGCTTCTCAAGGACGCGGCCGACAGCGCCTGTTGTCGCGGTGAAGCCTCTATCCAAAAAGTCGATCTCGGTAAGATCGGGTTCTTCTTTTTCTGCCTTTTCTACCTCAGCGGGGATTAGTGATATTACTTCAGCTGCGGCTTTTATTTCCGGGTCTGTCATCAAAATGCGAGCTAGTTGAGCTAACTTTTTTTTATCCTTTTCCTCCAATGCTTGTTGGACTAGCTTCTGGGCCGATTGCGGGGAGCTTTTAAGGTTTGCTAGCTCGGACGCAGGGTCTTGTCCTTCTAGCAGGAGATCCAATGGATCTGTAGCGTCTTCTACCAAACGAAAGGCCCTCCAGTTCTCCATTATAAGGTTCATCTCACCCATGGATTAATACCGATTACGCAATGGATAGTAGTAGTAGCCCGGGCGCATAGAACCCTTCTCGGTGTATTGAGGTACTTCGCCGTATTCGGTGGAATCACGATCGGACGGGTGGGTGTACATATCTTCGAGCTCTTTTTCGTACTCGTCAGCTATCTTCTCATGGGCGCCCTCTTGGGTAAGGAATTCAGCAATTACATAAACTGCAGCTTGGAGTGCATTAACTTCGTCATTTTCAAAAATAACTCCTTCTAGGGATCGGAAAAGATTGCCGCCCCGAATGGAGGAACGGTCAACCAAGCCCTTGTCCGCCATTAATTCAAGAAGCCGATTTTGATAATCATAAACGTCTTCAGTGGCTATACTTTTAGGAAAAGTAACGATTTTCATCTTTTCCGGCATAACAGCGATATCGATTTTCTTATGATCCATAATGAGAAGAGAACCGTCAAGGGCCTTTCGAGCATTTAATTCTACCGTCGCTTGTGGGCCTCCTATAGTAATTTTAAGCATGAGACTGTAGCTCCTTGGCTAGTTCTTGAGTCTTAAGCAGCTTATTGAGATCATTTTCACTAAGCTCGCGCTTGCGAAAATCATCCAGATAGACTACCGTCGCTTCCATCTTTTGCGCTAAAAATGTACTAGATGCTGTGGAAGATGCTGTTTGTACGGCCTTCTTAAGGCGCGCTAGCTCTTCATTTAAATATAAACGTAATTCTAGGCCGTCATCGGCAAAACTGGTAACATACAAGTTAAGAAGCATTTTCTGTTCTTGAAGAAGATCTCCGTATTTTTCATTGAACTTCTTTATAAAAGATTGATAGGTCAAAGAATCAAGAGGCTGCAGGGGGGCGCCAGAGGACGTCGGGGTAGCTGCCATACGATCTACAATCGCCTGCTCAAAAAGAACACGCTTTTTAATACTAGTATTGGTATTAAAAATAGCATTAAGTGAGGCCAGTACTTTAAAGTTAGGGACAAAGTTGGCCCACACTTGAGTACCGAGACTCTTATTAATAGTCGAAATCAATTGAGACTGTGTTTTGAAGACTTCTTTCTCGTTTAGAGCACTGTGTTTTTTCTTTGTTTCGGTTAATAGACGTTCTGCAATGCGCACCTCAATCCTAGAGGTCTCCAGCAAAGTATGATAAAGTTTCAACTCCGTGGCCAATATGCACCCGGAAGAGAAAAACTCTTTTATAAGAGCCGTGAGATTACTGCGCCGAACAGCATCCTTATCTATAACAGCCTTTGTAAGCTCTCGGCAAAGAGTTTCATAGATAAAAGCGGTATTCCTTTTCTTATTATGTTTCATTTCTCTCGTTCTCTTTTAGTTCTAGTTCTTTTATTAGTTTACGTACATGATTCGTAGTTTCCACTAATCTTAATTCACTATTACTATAACTAGCTTCAGTTCTTCGTTTTTTACCTATACCAAACGTTGGGTCCGCCATATCACCTCGAGGATTGCCTATGCCTGCGCCGGTTCGTGACCGGGTGGTGCGTAAAGTTGGGACCTCTGGATTGACGCCCCAGTCTTCACGTCGATGGGGCCCCGTTCCATAACGTTTGCGGTTATCATCGCTCCCGTCCTTACGGACATACGTGCGTCCTTTGGAATATCTGCTCGTGTGTGCTTCCTTCTCGCTTAAATCTTCACGGCGCCCCGGGGCATCGAGCAGGGCTGTTTCGCCGGCTTCTTCGGGTTCGCCGAGTACAGGCTCTTCTCCTCCTAGGTCGCCTAGATCGCCGAGGTCGGCGTCATCGCCGCCTAAGCCGCCGAGATCTCCTAAGCCGCCGCCAAGAGCTTCTTCGGCGCCCTGTTCTGTGACCCCCTCAAGTTCTTGCTGCCACTGACGATCATAAAATGCCTCGCGCTGATTACGTAGAAACTCGTCGTCTGAGAGACCAAGAATATTACTTGCTACCCAGTGTTTGCTATAGGCGCCTTCTGGTACTGCGTTGGCTACATCGAATTTAGTGCGCATATATTCCAGCTGTTGTAACTCCGCTAGACGGGATGGATTGTTGAGTGATAGATCAAAGCTAATTAAATCGTCGCCGCGGAAGCCCAAAGTATAAAGGTGAACTACGGCTACCTTCTCTAACTCAGTGATAATAGAACGCTGTAATCTTTGTATCGTCCTGGAGAATCGAATGTCTTTTTGTGCCAACGTAGTTTTATCCTCGTCGGCGCCCTCTAGGTTAGTTAAATATGCCTGTGGGATTTTTATGGCTGCGAATAATTTGTCGCGCAAATATTTGACATCGTCGATGTCGTCAAGAGACTTGGCACCTGGTAGCGATTTAATATCCGAGCCCACTCCGCCGCGCATTGGAATGAAGTAATCCTCTTCTAATGAGAGAGGGTTGTAGCGCAGATCAACGCGACCAGTGTTAGCGTCAACAATTGAGTTACGCTTCATTTCGGTTTTTACTTTCTCCATGTATTGTGGCACCTCTTGGGGAGGTATGTTTCCCACATCAATTTGAAATATACGTCTTTCAGGGGCGCGGACGACACGGTAAGCAATCATTGCATCTTCCAGCAATACCAATTGACGCCAAATGCGCCGGGCGGGGTCCAAAATAGAAGTCCCGTAGGGCGCGTGTCTATCATTACCTAAAATGCGAAAATGAGCAACCTGCCAATTTTCGAAAGTCATTCCGGCGCCGTTCCATTGATACTGAACATAGTTTGGGTTACTTGCGTCTTGACCTTCTAGGCGCTCTACTTCGGCATTGGGAAGACCAATAAGACCGGTGACCCCTAGTTTATCATCCACATCCATGTATAAGAAAAAATCCCCATACTTACACATGGAGCGTGCCCATCCAAAAGTATTATACTCTATATTTAGTACATCATAGAATAGGGCATTTAAAATTGTTTTGATTTCCAGATTCATACACTTGATGTTAAGCATTCGATCGTACGCGTTGGATGTTGTCATCTCATCCGCATATATATCTAACGCTGACGCAATTTCAGGCATATACTCCATCTGTTCAAAATCGATATAGCGCTCTCCGCGGTTCTGATTCCGGAAAGCAGCCGAGGTATACATGTTAAAGTTTTGCGACATGTTATTGTCATGTCGTTTAAACTCCTGGCCGCTCATAGAACGGAATCTATATCGGTATTTGTCTAGGTTGCCGCGGCGCTCTTGGCGAGCGACTTGGGCGCGCCAGTTAACAATAGGGCCCGACAGTAGCCGCGTGAGCCTCTTAAACAGAGGCGACGTCGGGTTCCGCGGGTTGTGTTCATTTTTCGCCATGATCTATTATCCTTTCAGTAGGGACCAATATTGTTCCGTAAAGTTTTGTGCTTCATGGAGTCTTTGGCTCTCTTTGTTCATTTTGTGGCCCGACATCCCTGGTATGGTGGTAGAAATTCCTGTCGTAGAAGTAGTGATTGAAGACAAAAAGCTTTTACTGTACTCCATGTTCTTGTGACTTTCGACAATAACGGTATCTCGGACCCAGCATCCGATAGCAAACGACATAATTAAATCGTCGTTATAGCTACGCATTGCTTCGGGGCGTCCGGAGTGCCAAATAAAAGTTTTCATTTCTGATAGCAGTCTCGTAGAGTTGATCTTTATTAGTCTATTTCTCATAAACTCTTCCATCTTGGCTACTATCAGAGGTCGCGTCTTCGAGGACGTAGTAAAGCCAGGTATTACACCGGGCTGCCACTGCGCTGTCAGAGAATCAACATATTGATGATCGCTCTTCCGAGAATAGTATAAGTTAGGATACTCTTTATCGATCAATTTTTTAAGCACTGCATAGCCAATATTATTATTTTCTATAACAAGCATAGGCGCGCCGAACTCGGTACACACATTGTACAAAATATCTGCAAAATCATCGGGTGTTGGTTTTCCCGAGTATTCTCCTACCACTTCCATAGTCTCTAATTCAAAAATATGAAAGGCACTATTGTCTTTGCCGTCACCCCTTGCCACGTCGGCCACGATCATATATGGCTTGGCAGGATCATATTTCTTCCAAATCCAATAGTTTCTGTCAAAGCCTGTACGGTACTCTGGGGCACTTGTTCTCTCTAAGTACCATTGGATATCGTCAGGATGAATCACCGTCTCGCCCGATACGTTAAAATTACATTCTAATTCTTGGGCGATCTGACGCTTCGACATATTTCTGGTTTCTTTCTCAAACCAAGCACTATCCCTGTCGGGATGAACATCCCACAGCAATGTTGTCATGTAAAAATCGTTGGTGCCGCTTTCAGCTTCTACGCAACTTTGATGAAACCAGTTGCCTACACCGTTTGGAGTGGAGAGGGCGATACAACGGCCGCCGGTGGATAACGTAGGGTACAGCGCAGTCCACAACTCAGACAGATGGTCGACGTGGGCGGCCTCGTCCACGACAAGAAGGGATAAAGCCTCAGAACGGCCGGCGTCGCCGGAGGTCGATGATCCTTTGATTTGGGAGCCATTACCCAACTCAAAAGAGGTTCGATTGTCTACCACGATCTCGCTAATACGCATCCAAGGGGGAAGATTTTTAATCAGAGCCTTTACTTTTTTAACTAAATTTGTAGCTGTTTGAAGTTTTGTGGCAACCACCAGAATATTTTTATCTCGATGAAACATCATCAACCAGGCGACGTAGGCTGCAGTGACTGTAGAGATTCCTAGTTGACGTGCCTTAAGTATTACATTAAAACGATAGTCGTTAAAATCCTTTAAAAGCTGTTTTTGATAATCATAAGCTTTAAAAGGAATGGTGCCTTTTTGGGGGTGTGATATGCGCCCGTAATTGATCGTAAAGTAAACAGGATCTTGTCCCGCTTTAACAACCTCTTTAAGTATCTCTTGCTTTGTTAAAGCAGCTGCCATTTTTAAATCTTCACATTAGAAGGCTTTTTTGCTTTTTTCCCCTGCGCGAGGAAGTCCCGTATCGAAGCGTCCAAGCGATCTTTAGAGTCGCCCGGGTCGACGGCGTCAACAGAGTTCATGCCACCAATTCGATAATCACATTGAGCTTGTACATCCGTCCGATAGTTCGACATGCGCTGTACTAAAATACGGTGGTCGCCTTCTTTAGTTAAACTAAGTGTATTACCGGTTATTGCTTTATATTCTTTTTTCAAAAACTTAACAACTTCTTGTAAGTGACGCCCAATTTCGTTTTCAAAGCCGGAATCCTGTACTTCTTTGATGCGTGTTTCTGCCTGATACTTGACACGTAAAATGGGACCATGAAAGGATACCATGAAGCCATCCATCAATCGCCGATCATGAATATAATGACCTTGTTCCCTCTGTAGTCCCGCTGATCGACTGATGCCATCAGCCTGCAGAGAGGCATCATGAGCCCCATCAAACGCGTTGGCGGCGGCTTGATTAATTCCTTGAATTATTTCGTATACTGTTGCCATATTAATCTTCCCTATTCGGTCTCCAACCGGTTGCCCATCTTTCTTCTCGGCCGTCGACATAATATATATAGCAGTTGAAGCACGCTTCGAACTTGTTCATATATAAATCATCTTGTGGATGAAAAGAATATTTTTCACAAACAGGACACGTCCTATTGTGGTCTCTAGTAAGTAGTTTTTTGTTTATTAAAAATCCGTCTTGTTCTACTTTGTCTTGGGATTCGGCAAGTTTGGCAAATTTCTGACGTGCTTCTTGAGACTGTTTAATATATTTTTTTTCTTTGTCTGCGTCCCAGAAGCGCGCTGGGTTGTCAATTGTTTCTTCACCATACTTTTGTGATATAGCTCTCTCCAGACCCGCAGTATGCTCTTGTTTATCTTTAGCCATTATGGGGGCACATCCGTATCAAAGCCGGAAGTTGCGCTCCAGCCCGGTGTTGTTCCCTCATAGGCGCTAGCATTTCCCACCCCTTGAACGTCAGTCACGGTAGTGCCGGTGCCCCCATTGTTGTCACCCATTCGCCACCAAGAAAGCAGATTGGACGCGGCCGCATGAGTACTTAAATCTGTGGGCGTGCCGCTGTTATATAAAGCCTCCACATCCGCATCCGTTAGAGCCTTGGTCCAAATGCTCACTTCGTCCATTCTCCCCCGGAAAGTCTGATTGGCTCCAGGGGCGAACCCGCCTATGTTAACAGTAGCTGCAGTAGACGTCCTGAGACCGCTATAGCAGGGAACATAGGTCGCGGTGGAGGCGTCGTAACACATAGGATAGGCGGTGCTGCCGTTGTCATAACGGGTTCCATCCATATAATAATACATTGAGTCGCGGCGCGCGATGCCCCCCGCACGATTGGAG
>Ga0209756_1002785_pt1 | contig 14705 bp, 19 predicted proteins | sample ETNvirenome_6_85_FD_184071 | JGI IMG/M metagenome (GOLD analysis project Ga0209756, IMG submission 184071) | Marine viral communities from the Pacific Ocean - ETNP_6_85 (SPAdes) (version 3) | ecosystem: Environmental > Aquatic > Marine > Oceanic | place: Pacific Ocean | collected 2013-06-19
CGGCTGCTCCAGTTCCGACATTGATGTCTTGAGCAACAGCATCGTTACCGATACTGATCACACCAGCAGATGAGTTAAGTTCCAGAACACCATCAGCGTCAAGAAGCAGTGTGTCGTCGGAGTCAATTGTGATGTCGCCGGCGCCCGTTGAAGCAACTGCGACGCCACCCGTTCCGGCGTTAAACGCTAACGCAGTTGCTCCGGTGACATTGCCGATAGTAATGGCTCTAGCAGCTGCTCCAGTTCCGACATTGATGTTTTGAGCAACAGCATCGTTACCGATACTGATCACACCAGCAGATGAGTTAAGTTCCAGAACACCATCAGAATCAAGCAATAAGGTGCCGTCGGCGTCGATCTCAATATTTCCTGACGAGGCATCGACATAGAGCGCTTGTGTGTTGCCGTCTGTTTCCACCCTAAAGTCGCACGACGCCCCCTCGCCTCCCTCCTCGTTGACGACCAACCCCTCCCCGATTATCACACTACCCGACACAATAAGGGACCCGGTGACCGACCCGTCGACCTCCACGACCTGACGTTCTGCCCACATTGTTCCGGAAATGACGACGTCTCCCCCAAAAAGGGTCACGTAATTTCTGTTTTTGCCAGCCTCTAGCTGCGTGGTTCTACTTCCGGTGACGAACATGAAGACATCATTGCCCACATTGGCCAGCAGCCTGGCCCTGTCGAGACTTCCTGTGAAATTCGGCGAGTCAGATGCACTGATGATGAGAAGACTGGGCAATCCCTGCACCACCCGGGATCCAGATGCGACGATCTCAGTTGTTCTTACCTGTGAGGCTCTAAAATCTTTTGCCATTTTTACTTTACCTTGCTGAGAAAATTATTGAGTCGATTGAGTCTGTGGTGTTATCGATCGCAGCGCTTTTTCCAAACGTGACCGAAACTTCTCCACCGGTAACTGTCCTGGAAGGGACAAAAATATTGACATTACCGTAGGGGTCAAGATCAGCTTCACCCCGGGGCGTCGCCACGGCGACGACGATGTCAGCCGGCATGATGTCGCTAGCGATAGAACCCGTAACAAAGGTTTCAGTTATTCCGGACTGTGAGGTATTTCCTGCGGCCCAATTAAAGTGGTACAATCTCATTTTTGTTCTTTCTACCCCACTTTCACTGCCAAAATATCAACGTAACCGGTGAATTTTGTGCTACTATTCACCACAACTTTCTGCGAGGTGGCGGCAGACACCCAGACATTCAAATCCCCACCCTCAGTCTCGCTGCTGCGCGCGATCGCGATCACCTGGTAATTTGAGTCGTCAAACTCGACTTCATAATTCAATGTGCCCTCGTCTGCATTAGTGAAAGTGATTGTTCCCACTTCCATCGCCAAATTGTTGTCCCCCTGATACGTCAGTCTTTTGGGAGCTCTAATTAGAGGATATCTCTTGGAAAATCTGTTGCGATCAATTAGTCTTCCCTTAAGATTTGCCATTTAACACCTCCGCACTAAATATCGTCAAGGTGTTGTTTAGAGCAAATGACTCGCCTCAGAAGCGATTGTCGATCTTATTCCTACAGGAAGATGAATATGGGCGGTGTGAAGAGAGTCCCGCATTTTCTTTGCGACGATCGACAGGCCGTTGGTGTGTTTATTGATGTAGGCCGTGTCGATCTGGTCGGTGTCGCCCATCAATACAATTTTGCTGCCTTCCCCCACGCGTGTGACCACTGTTTTAAGCTCGTGGATGGTAGCATTTTGTGCCTCATCGAGAATAATGAAAGCATTGGCAAAAGTTCGTCCCCGAATAAAGGACATGGGAGCGATCTCGATCAGTCCGTTTACACGCAGCATGTCGAATGCGCGCTTATCCCGCATGTGGTTGCGGAGGTTGTCCACCACCGGGGCCATCCACGGCATCATTTTCTCGGTGGCATCACCCGGCAAAAATCCAATCTCTCTACCCACGGGCTGAATATTCCGAGTGATGATGATTCTCTCGTACTTTCCCTGCTGTACTTGGCTCAGACCCGCCAGGAGGCTCATGAACGTCTTACCCGAGCCCGCTAGACCGGTCATTGTGACCAGCGAGATGCTGTCGTTGCAGAGCGCCCACATTGTGAACCGCTGCTCCTTGTTCTTTGCAGCGAATCCGTCAAAATTGGATATCTTCACTTCCGGATCAAAAATTAAGTCAAGGCTCGAATTTACGGCATTCCACACACACAGAGCAGACTGCCTTGAGTGGCTCGATTTCATCACCACAAACGCGTTGTGGCTCATATCGCTGTCGTGGGGGATAGTTTTTTTCTGGTAAAGGCTGTCGATTTTGTCACCAGTAGCTGCTATTTCCTCCACGCCGGAGAAATTTTCTTCCGGAAGATCGATATAGTCGTTATAATAGTCCTCAGACTTCATGCCCAGGGCATCACACTTGACTCGAAAATTAATGTCTTTGGTGACAACAGTGACCGGCCCACAAGATTCATCAGAATGAATCTGGAGAGCTTCTAACAAAATCCTATTGTCACCATCCTTGACATCAAAAGGAAAGCTCTGGGGAGCTTCTGGAGTGGCTAGACGAACTGTTACCGTTTGATTCTTGCCCACTGAAACGCCTTTATGCAGCGGTCCCAAATTTCGAAAATCGTCGAGCAATCGATTAATATATCTCGCATTCTCACCCAGAATTCCCGGTCTATCCTTGAACCTATCCAACTCATCGAGAATCACCAGAGGGAGATATACATCGCAACCCGGAAAGTTTTGTAGGGATTTTTTATCATAGAGAAGAACGCTAGTGTCGAGAACAATGATCTTTCTTCTATTTTTAGACATTGAAAATTTTCATCTCCTTACTATAATGTTTTCATTATAAATAAGGTGTGAGGTATGAAAAAGAATCAAAAGAATCAAAAGAAGAAAAAGAAAAACAACACAACGCAAAGATCGATTATCAAAAAATCAATGAGAGAAAGCTCCCTACAAGAGATAGGAGACGCATTGGGCCTCACTCGAATGAGAATTTGTCAACTCGAGAAGGTGATCTTAGCGAAAATTAAGAACACTCGAAGCTTAGAAGAATTTGAAATAGAATGAGAAGCAAGGGGCGGAAAAAATTCCGCCCCTTTGCTCATTTTGCTCAAAAATTAGTTTGTTATTATTTGCCGTTAGGCTTTCGAGCCTTTTCTTCAGAAATTGTCAGTTTGACCAAGTTGGCCGCCCGACCCTTGAGAAGGCGCAATGCCCGCCGCGCTCGGACGCCGGCTGCATTATTGCCCCTGGCATTCTTGACGACATCGACCTCAGCCTCGTCCATCAGGGCTTTCACATCACCCCACGCTTCCATAATTGAATTTGATGTACTGTTCATAACATCTCCTAAGTGTAAATTTTAGTCTTCTTTGGCACAGCCTGTACGTCAGAACTTGCCTCTCTTGTGAACCTGCTGCTTTGGACGATCACGTCATTTAAATCGTTCATGAGGCTCATATCTTCTAATTCTAGTGCGAGCATCCTAATAATGTAAACAATTTGTGACTGGGATACACCAAAATTCATTATCTCACTGACAATCTCGCGCGCTTTGACTCGATACAACACATCTTCTCGCTCTGCTCGTGAGAGATTTTTGACGTTGTCTTTTCTTTGCTTTTTGATCATCAAACAAATTCCAGCCTGGTAAAAGGTTCAACTCTAAATTTTTCCTCGGATAGAAATCGTAAAATCTTTCCTTCCTTTTTTTCCCCTGAAGACTCCGCTGACAGTATAATTGTTGTTCCCCATCGCTTATTTTCTAGCACAAATCTTGCATATTGATAATCGACCACCTCAAGACTGTAACTCTCAAAAAGTTCTACTAATGACGTGGGGAGCGAGATACACACATCCTCCCGCTTTTCAACACTTCTCGACTCATCCTTGCCCGGACATATTTCCGATTTGCAAATATCATAAATTTGGTGTACTGTGCCGCAGTTATTGCACTGGACACATGTGGGCACAACTGTGTCTGAGTCGTCCACTTCTGAAAAGACAGAAAATTTATGATAAATTGTCTCCTTTCTGTCCCGATACTGTGGAAGAACACAGTGACATTCAATAAGATGCTTGTATCCCTGCATTACTAATCGGAAAACTGTTTCGAAATTGAACCAACTAGATTGTATGTATGTAACTCAAAAATTGAGTTTATCGTCTTTTGAATTTCTTTCAATTGAGCTTGGTCAACCTTATCACCAAGCAGAGTCCTAACAGACTCAAATACCTGATTTTTGATCACATCATTCCTATCAATAACCGATCTACAAATTTTTCTTTCTGACGCCATATTTTCCTCACCTTAGATAGTTGTAATCACACCGCCCAAATTTTGTAAAATTTTCTCTAGACTGTTTCTCGCCCGACGGGCTGCTATAAGTGAAGAGTTGGGAACAAAAAATTTGTGCACAGAGGCTGTTTCAATTTTTGATAATCCGGATCTGGACGCGAATCTCGACAATGCTAAAAGTGTCTTAGTTCTATCAATGGCAACACCACGAAGAGAGCCCAAGTCTTGCCCAAAGGACACGATTATTTTTGCTCGATAGTCATTATTTTTTGAGCCATAGATAATCCCATGTTTAGTCACGCTCATTGAGATCACTTTCTGAAGCCTGGTACTACGAATTTCGCTTCCAATATCTGAGGATACACATTCGAATCCCATTTTTTGAAGATCTAGAAAATTCTTCACACCCCAGTCTAAAACAACACACGGCACCACACCGAGTCGTTTTGCAATCCAGTTTGATGCCAGTGTATTAGATACATCAGGTAGAAAACCTCGAGCAATCACCACAATTTTTTCCTCGACATTTGATTCCAAAATTTTATGAATTTGAGATACATTCTCCACAATTCCATCAATTGCAATTCCGTAAAAATTTCCATCCATCTCATTAATATTTGTTCGACTGTCAAACAGTGGATCAATAGAACATCGAATTTCCTCACCGGAGACAATTTTTATAGTTGTGCCCAAATGATTGCCTTCGCCTAAACTAATTGGCCTACCACAACCTCCGAGCCGCACGAGTTTTTTGACAATTGAATTTGACATTCCGCTGGGCGACCAATCATTGATGATGGCATCAGTATCAAAAATTTCTACAAATTGTTGAGTATGTTCTCGCTGCCGAAAAAAATTTGACCAAAGCATACAAGAGAGTAGCCCAGAGCCACCCTGTTTTGCCTCTGTTGAAAAGAAACCACTCACTATGATGTTTCTAATGGCTACGTCGATAGAAGAACCTCTAGACCACTCTGTAAGACACCGGGGAAAGTCTGCTGGATGTGCTGTACAAATTCTGTTTCCGTATTTAAATGTGAGTTTGCCGCCCAAAAGATCTGCACACATCGCAAAAAGCTCAGCTTTCGCCTGCTTGACTGATGCTTGAATTTCCTTTTTATTGCAAAATGATTTAGTGAACTGTTTTTTGAAATTTTGCTTTAAGTTTTTCATTTTCGAGATCGGAAGTCGTCTCCATCAACGAGCCCAAAATTTTCTCCAGCATCGCGTACAAATTTTCTTTTGGTTTTTGATTGACCAAGAACATAGAGAACCGTGCTAGAGCACATATGCAGCCTAGGCACAACATTGTGATCCCAAGGCCGAAATTTTGATTAATTAAATACGCGCCGGACGCTATCAGCACTTCTGAGGAGAATCCTCTCATTAGCTGTCACGCCACAGATTATTGGAGGCGTACCGCAAAATCTCCTCAGCGCTGTCCTCATTGTAGTTGTACTGTTCAATCATCACCTTTACCATTTCGCTGTATTTCTTTTGTTGATCTTTGTCACGCGTTTTTGACTTGGTAACAATTCTAGAAATATCTCTAACGGAGTTAATAAGAAAGGCCTCAATGGCTTCCTTTAGCGGTTCGTAAGACTTGAAATTTACAGTTTTTCCTCGTCGAAGTTTTGCGAACATGTAGGCAGTCACATCGCTACGAAACCCGTCCTTTGCGCTGCCTGTCACTCCGATCTGTTCCTCAATCGCCGTCATGAACCTCTCGTCCGGTTTTCTCTCTTCCTTGGTCACCTTATCCTTCATCCTCTGTTTGGTGGTGTATGCCTCAGCATTGTCGAGATAGCTGTCGAACAGTGCCTGAGCCTGTTCTTCGTACGCAGAGATGAATGCTTTTGCAATTTCGGTATCGAGAATTTTGAGGTACTCCTCCCTGACAACTTTCTGGATCAACTCTAAACACTTCTCTTTGAATTCCTCGTCGACAATCTGCTCCTTCACACACGCGGTAAGTGACTCCATGAGTGACACCGGTGTGATCATGTTCTTATCGCTGTTCGTTAGAGCTCGATCTAGTGCTTTTGTGATGAATCGAGTAGAAATTCCGCTCATTCCCTCTTGACGTGTCTCCTCTCGAAGATCTTTGATGTCGATCTTCTTGACTCGACCCTTCTCGACGACCTCCTCGCCGTTGTAGATTTTTAGTTTGGTCACCAGATCACACTTGGCAGAAGATTTTAAGCGTGACATTACGCTGAACATGGAGGCAACTTTAAGAGTATGAGGTGCGATGTGCGCATTGAATTCAGAAAGATTGAGCATCTTTTCGTAGATTCTCATTTCCTGGTCCAGCTCGAGACAGTACGGTACATCGACCTTCACAATTCGATCGAGAATGGCCTCATTGGTGTGTTCCGATTGGAACCGATTCCATTCCGCTTCGTTGCAGTGCGCCAAAATTACGCCGTCAAAGTGGAGAAGATCGCTCTTTCCGGGAGAGGGAATTCTCTTCTCCTGGGTGGCGGTAATGATAGTGTGAAGAAATTCTATTTCGTTCTTGAAAATCTCAACCAGCTCAACAATTCCCCTATTACCGACGTTGAACGCACCATTCAGCGAGAGTGCTCGTGGGTCCTCCTCGGAGTATTTGTCGAGTTTGGAAATATCGACCGATCCGATCAGTACCGAAACATCCTGACTGTTGGCATCCATGGGAGGAACCGAGGCAATTCCGCGGCGACCTCGCTGTGAGAACGATGTGCACTCCACCTCAAAATTCTCATATTTGCCGTCCAAATTTGTCAGAAGAATGTGTCTGGCCACCGGACTAATATCGCCCTCGATTTTGATGCCTAGCTTACTTTCAAAAGTCTCTCTGAGCGCTCGGGGGACCAATTGGAGAGGTTCACCTCTGTGCGGATCACCCTTAAGGTGGTAGTACTTCTTGCCTTCGAGAGCTACTTTAATATGCTCTATGAGCGCTGATTTTCCGGCACCAACGGGTCCCATCAATAACAGCACCTGGCGGCTCTCCTCCCCCTTGTGCGCAGCGCTGTGGAGAAAGGACATGATCTTTCCGATCACGCTTTCTATTCCAAAAAAGTGCTTCTCAAAATACTTGTAAACTTTGATGGCCTCGTTGTCAAAAATTTTGGATTTTCTAGAATTGGTGTCGGGCATCCTCTCTGAACCGTGTGAGATTAGGGTGTCATACAGGCGTCTGTGTGCTGTTTGGACGATCACCGGATTCTTCTCAACTAACTTGAGATAGTCGATAAATTCACCCTTAAATTTTCTTTTTTTGCCACCTTCCTCTCTTTGATTTTTGATTGCGTCCAGAAGGGTATTAGTCACACTCATATTCTCTCCAATCATTCGTATAATAATAAATAGCTCTAGAAAAGTTTATTATACTTCCCACGGCTCATTTTCTACGACAGTGTCCAAAATTACATCGTGACCCCATAGAGTTTTAATGTGTCCTACAGTCTTATCCGCGTGGTCCAAGTCCAGATCTCGACCATCGTGTTCGTGTTGTAAAATTAACTTTCCATCTGAAAATAATTCTATGACTTTAATCACCGGAAGCCTGGCATCCCCCACAGTAGAACACAGGGCATGCCTGACCTTCTTCCATCCTTCCTCGTCGGAAATTTCGTCGACTGAGTATTTGTCCTTCTTTTCACTCCAGCTGAAAAGTCCTAAATCCTGCGCCAATTCCTCGGTGAGGTATTGCCTGATGAAAGAAATATCACGAAGAGATTCACGCGCCACAAAACACTCCTCCGCCCCAAATCTTTCCTTAATGTCCTGAAACATGACGAACCCTAAATGGTACGGATTGAGCCCACCTATGTGGGGACGCACGACAGAGTTGTGCATTCTCATGAAGGGAATGTGGTGCTTATCATTGAGATCAAGCTCATTCAAAATTGTGTAGTGCCAGAAACAGGCCCATCCCTCGTTCATAATCTTGGTCTGGATCTGCGGCATAAAGTAGTAAGCTTCATCTCGAATGATTTCGATAATGTCTCTCTTCCAGTCGGGCATTTTACCATGCTCAACGATGAAACCCATTATGTCCGAGTCGGCCTCCATGGGAACCATTTCAGTATCGTACACAATGTATCGACCGACATCATCCTTTTCGGAAAGAGATCTGTAGTACTCCACCATCTCTTTCTGTGTTTTTCGCTCTGTTCCATCACGATTAATTTGAAACTGCAGGGCGTGACAGGCATCGATAACCTCCTCAACTTTTGATATTCCAATGATTGGATTTTCCACGTAACCTTGAATTCGTCGCTTGGCCTGCCTGAGTCTACCGATAATCGATTCGGGACGCGTCTTGTGAAATGCCCCGTTGTTTTTGAAAAAATCGCTGTGTCCCACACAGTGAGCCATGATGAGAATTTGTAGATAGAGAGGATTCTCACGCATTAGATATGCGATAGAGGGATTCGAATTAATGATAAGCTCGTACGGCAGACCCTCGACTCCCGCATTGTAAGATTGATGTGTCCTCTCAAAAATCTTACCGTAGGACCAGTGATCGTAATGCGTCGGCATGCCGTGGTAAGACATGTGACCTATCATCGAATAGTAATCGCAGATCTCGTAATTGATAGAATGCCAGTCTAATCTGTGCTTCTGAGCTATCTCACAGATCTTGTCATCCCACTTGTGAAGATCGTCAACTGTCCAGTCCATCACTCACTCCGCCCTGTAGTTTCCAAACATAATTTTAAAAGCTGTCCAGACGTCTTCCTTTTTCTGAATTTCGACGGTCTTCATATTTCTACCAACTAGTTGTGCCAAATGTAGGGAAAGTCTGTTATCGTTGTCCCAAGAAGCTTCATCAGAAGGAATTATCTCACAGTATCCGAAAAGTTGACAAGTATTTTTGAGCTTTTCCGCGGCGGTGAGCATGTCGTTGGTATCGAAGCCAAAGTTGTCGCCGTCCGAGCAGTGAAATGTATAGACATTCCAGGCGGAGGGATGAAATCGTTTGTCCATCACCTCTAACGCCAGATTATAGGCGGTCGAGACAACTGTCCCCCCAGAAGACATTCTGTTGAAGAACTGCTTCTCATTCACTTCTTTCGATTCGGCATCATGCGCAATAAAAACGATCTCGACCTTGTCGTATTTTGTACGAATAAACTGGTATAGAAGAAAGAAGAAACTTCTGGCCAGAAACCTTTTTTTCTTCGACATGGATCCAGAGACATCCATCATCATGAAAATTACGGCATTCGTGTTCTCCTTGAGCTTGTGTTTGTAGTGTCGGTAGGTCAGATCATCCTGATGAAAGGATCCCTCGACCTCCTCCGGAGAATTTTCCTCGTTGCGTTTAGAAGCCTTGATTCGCTTAATTCTGTTAATCGCGGTCTTCTTTTTGTCGAGCCTCGGAATAATTCCTTGAGGCCTGTAACCGGACCTTTTTAGCTTTTTTGACTTAGCCCGGGTGAATGACTTACGTTCCATGTCTGGAAGTTCAAGCTCAGCAAACAGGTACTGTGCCAGTTCATCAAGGGTAATTTCGATCTCATAATACTCTTCACCCTTCTGGTTTCCGGCCTTCTCGGGTTTTCCTCGAGCTTTCTTCTTTTTCTTGATCACCTGCCCACGCTGGATATCTTTTCCGGGAGCAGATCCGACCTGTTTATTCTTCTCGTTGCCGCCGTAGGCGAAGCGGTACTCTTTTATTCCCCGCACCGGAATTCTGAATTTCTTTTTGCCGTCCTGTCCAATGATGGACTCATCGGCGACAATGTCGTAAATGCCCTCTCGAATGGCCTTCTCAATTTTTTTCTTGTGGCGGCGTCTGTCAGTGGCCGACCGATCTGCAACCGTTTTGTGGTGTGAAAATCCGGACATTCAACCCCCAATAATGATAAGTATTTATCGATTGCTGTATTATGTGAAATGTCTACGAAAATTCAGGGCCAAACAATTTTTTGTTTTTGGCAAAGAAATTCTCCCACGATCCGTCCAAAATGTAGGTAACGGCAGTGTCAGTCTCACTGCGAACAGATCTTCCCACCGACTGAATCACGGTCTTGGCGGTCTGGAGATCGTACCACCACTTCCACTTGCTCATCTTTTTTCTGACAAGCTTGTCGCCCAAGTACGGAAATGGAACCTTGCAGAGAATCTGAAATCTGCTTAGATCCCCCATTAGGTCCACGCCCTCAGTCATCGAGGGTGACAACAGCACTGTGGGCTTCTTTGATGTAATGTGTTTTCTGAGAATCTCGTCTCTGTTAGCAGTATCGTGAATCAGGAGACGAGAGTTTCGAAGACTCTTTTTAAGGTACCAAGCGATCTTGTACGAGTGGCAGTGAATAATTCCCTTCTCATTCCGATGTTCCTTGAGAATCTCTTTCACGGCCTGTGCCAGCCTCGGAAGAGTCGCGTCAATTTCCCGGGAAGACATTTTTCCAATTCCGCTGTAGATGATCGGTCTGTTCTCCACCGGAAAAGGACTGCTCAGCTGAAGTGATGTGTGATTGTCCGTGATTCCACACATCTCCGCAAATCTTGTAGAATCGACGATGGTTGCGGAGAGCATGAGCACAAATCTTCCTGACTTGAAGAGATAATCCTCCGCGTAGGGACCGACATCAATCGGTTTGAACTCGATCTTTCGACCGGATCTCTCCGCCGCCGGAATTTCGGACATCACCCAGTTGTCCTTGTCGTAAAGGGAAATAAATGTTCGCACTTTCTGATCGTGTCCCGAAAGAATTTCCAGTTGCCTGGACAGCTTGGTAAATTCTCCACTTTCCACGCGAGCTTTTACACTTGTAAATTTAGACAGTCCCCTGTTGAAAGACTGCACTTTTCGGGCTAGTGCCGGATAGTACACATCCTTGACCCACTTAACGAAAGCAGCCGGAGTGATCTTGACTGGAAGTTGCACCCCAACAAATGACTTGGAGAACCTATCAGAGAAGGTCACCTCGATGAACTTGCTCAGTTCGTTCGGAGCATTGTGTGCTTCGTCAACGACAAGCAGTGTTTTCTTTGGAATTTTTCCGGAGTACCGCGTTTCAGTCAAAAAGTAGGAGAAGTTGGTGACACCATGTGGATCATTTATGAATTTCTCTTTTGCCCGTTTGTAGACACACTTCAGCGTACAATTGCGCCAAAATGGTGTTCCTTTCTGCTCCGTCTGCAGCATTTTTCGTGTCTCTCTACACGACTGTTTTCGGTGAAAAGTGCACCCATAGTTCGATGCTGACTTAAGCGAATTGATCTCTGGGTAATCATGATGGTACTGTTCCTGAAGCAATTTTTGTGTGGTCAGAATATTGCAACCGCGCTGAAAATTCTCACTTATGGGAAAATGGTTCTCAATGTACCTTGCCACAGTGACCGCCACCGCCGACTTTCCGACACCGGTTCCCGCCTCGAGAACAAAAAATTTCTTTCCCGACTCAAACGTATCTAAAATCGACTCAATCGACTCTTCTTGACCGGGTCGAAAGTCTGGGTACGGAAAATAGGGTTTCCAATCGTGTTTGGGCATTATCTAGCTCCGCCGTTCAGTTAATAGATTTCGTCGACCAGACCCATCTCTACGCACTTATCAGAAGGAATCCAGAGCTCGTGCTTCAGCAGGTCTTCCAGCTCCTCTTCCTTTAGATTTGTGCTCTCGAGGTAGACACCTTTGATCGAGAAAAGAATATTTTTTTGGTTCTCGATTTCATCGATGAACTCATCGTGCTTTCCGGCCCACACAATCTGCGGTTGATGCACCAACATGAACGCGTTCTGGGTGATGAATCGTTTGGTCCCGCTGCAACTGATCAGTGTCGCTGCTGAGGCTGCCGATCCCTCGACATAAGTGTAGATGGGTGTTCTACATCTTTTGATGACATCACAGACATTGAGAGCTGAAAAGATGTCACCCCCGGGGCTGTGAATGTGGAGGTGTATTGGTGGATTATTTTCCAGTCCAATTCTGTCTGCAAGATAGTTCATCTCAATATCCAGCCGGCGGATGATTCTCACAAGCTCCAGCGACTCCCTATCTCCCACTGGACAATAGAAATAGACATGATTCTCCTCGACTTCAATACCCACCACCTTGTCCTTCTCACCGGACATAATAATAGCAGGCAAATTCTCATGCATGTGATCATGAGATCCCTGTTCGTCTTCCTCGAGACGATAATGCCCTCTCACTCTTCTTTGAGAGGAAAAATTCCGAAAGCGGTCACCACAGTTACGCATTTAGCTCCTTCAAATACCCCTTCGGGCAAATTTTTAGCATTAATTGCCAACACTTCAAGCACAATATCAACTGAAAGATGATTATAGATATTGTCGATCTCATTTACATCATGTGGTGCTGTGAGACGAAACAAATTCGCAATTCCATTTCGCCACTTCTCTGAACCGTGTTCCACCGCTGCACCCTCAAAGGTCTTCCACCAGGACGGATTCCTGTCGGGATAATCACCAACTCCCAACACCTCCTGCGCAAAATCGAGACACTCTTTTGGAACGTCAGGAACTTTGTCCTTTTTGATCAGGCATTCAAATCCCTTTTCAATTCGCACAACATCAAGTGAATCGAACAGTTTCTCAATTTTTTCGCTAATTTTCATCTATCTGCATTAGTTAAAATTGGGGTGTTTGCATGAGGCTCTCTGAGCTTTCATTAATAATAGTATTAGTAATTCTTTCACTTTTCATTCCAGGCGATTCAACTCACCTGATTCTAGAAAATTACACATCACAGCTCCTGAGACGACAGACTGTACTTGTGACATCAGTTCGATCTATACATGTAAAGGAGTGCACGCAAAATATCGGCTATGGAACTCTGAGTTTCTGTGGAAAACTGATGGTCTCGTTTCCACCGGTGTCATCGGGACATACGGGATCGGGCGTTCTGGTCCGCCACAGGGGGAAAATTCGCGCACTGACCGCAGCGCACGTCTGTGAGGTGGGCGCTATCCCGGAGACCTTTTCTCACAAGGGCATAACGGTTAAAGTGGAGCAGCGTCACAAAATCCAGGTGTCCGGTGTGGCGCTCAATAACACCGCAACGATCACAAAGATCGATTCGGATCTCGACCTGTGTCTGCTGGAATTCGATAGTCCTCCTGAAGTACCCCCGGCGATTATCGCACATCACTGGCCCAAAATTTCTGACAGGGTACATTATGCAGGCGCGCCGAACGGGTTCATGTCAAGGGTGTACACTCTGATCTTCGACGGAAGATTTGCTGGCTGGTACTCGGACAAGGTCATATTTGCAATTCCATGCACATCGGGAAGCTCCGGATCAGCCATCAGAAACGATCGGGGAGAGATCGTGGCAATTCTACAGAGCATGAACAAAAAATTCCACCACATCTGTTTCGGCGTGCCCTTCACCGACCTTAAGAAATTTCTACGCTAGGTGACGATGGCATCGTGGTTCGAGGCATACTTCTCATCGTTCATCACTTCCACCCGGTATTTGTCGACGATCATTCGAGCGTGGTGCTCGGCCTCCTCGTAGTTTTTGTACCGAGTCGTGGGACCCAATTTTTTGTTTTTGTACGAGACATCCATCAGGTAGAACCCGTCATCCTGTGGGTAGTAATTTATCTCAAAATCCTGAAAAGAGGACCAAGTGATGGGATCAGGATCAATTGTGTGGTAATTCCTGCCGATCTCCTCACGCAAAATCTGTCTCACCAATATTCTGAGGTTTGATTCTCTCATTCTCGCCAATCCGATATGTTAATTGATTCCTATGTTGTCGCGACAAAAAGTTCAATGTCGACAGTGGCAGTGTCTGCAGTGGCTTTCATCGAGTCAAAATCAACAAAAGCGTTGAAGGATGCCCCGGCCATGCTGCCAGAGATACTTGGGCTCGTGAAGATCGCCGTGCGCTTAGCAGGAACCTTCATGTCGTACCGATTAAGGGACCCGCTAACAAAGGAGAGACGAACAAAATTAGTGTCATCCAGATTGCTCACCCTAATGTACTGCATCTTCGATGTCATGTACGTGCCCTTGCCTGCAGTGCCGCTCAACGCCAGAATCTCAGTTTCGAAAGTGGGAACAGTCATAATTCTGCGAGAGGCCTCATTGATACCGTCTATCGATTGCACAATCTTGCTACCCACCTGGTAGCCGTTGAGTTTCACATCCTCGTTGACAGTGACTGTAAGGGTTACGTCATTTACTGTAGTAGCCATTCAAACCTCTTTATGTTTATTCTCGTTGAGAACAATCTCAAGAGACTCCCTGACGATCCGTCTTAACTGTCTCTTTGTAATTTTCATAAGTTTTTTCTTTCGACCCATGCGCGGACTATTATTAATTAGGCTTCGGGCTGCATTTTTCGTTTCGATCACACAACTTTTCGTCGGAGAACTCGCAGTCTTTCCCTTTACAAACTCGTAGTTGTAGATGTCCAATTCTTTTCCTGATAGTTCA
>Ga0209756_1002792_pt1 | contig 14693 bp, 19 predicted proteins | sample ETNvirenome_6_85_FD_184071 | JGI IMG/M metagenome (GOLD analysis project Ga0209756, IMG submission 184071) | Marine viral communities from the Pacific Ocean - ETNP_6_85 (SPAdes) (version 3) | ecosystem: Environmental > Aquatic > Marine > Oceanic | place: Pacific Ocean | collected 2013-06-19
TATCAACACTTGATGCAGATATTGCCCAATTTGAACCATATGATAATTTAGTATCCGATATTGTTGCTCCAGCAATTTTACCACCAGTAAATAATACTTGTGAACCAGTTATATCACCATCGGTAGTTAATATAAAATTATCTGTTTTTGCTGAAATGCCAGTTCCAGCAACATATTTGAAATAATTATTACTACTGGATCTACCTGCAAAGAATGTTAAATCACCACCACTATCATAACCTAATTGTATTCCTTCTCCAGTTCCTACTGTGTGAGCACCGATTGTTATTTTTGGAGTTGATGCTCTCCCATTTAATCTTAAATCTCCACTATCATTCTGTAATATGTTACCAGAAATATCCCACCCAGCAATCTTACCACCAGTAAATAATACACTTGATCCTGTTACTTGACCACTATGTTTAGCGTTAAACTCATTACTTGACCCAGCAGTAAATGCATAAGTTTGTCCAGTTGGATGAACACCGATTCCTGTTGAAGTTATTCCTGTAGTAGCTACAGTAAATCCAGCAATTTTACCACCAGTAAATAATACTTGTGAACCTGTTATATCACCAGACGCTCTTATATTAAAATTGGAAGATGATATAAACATTTCATTTCCTGTTGCGGAACCACTAAGAAAAAAAGTTGGTACTGCTTCACTTGAACCGGCAAATAAAGAAGCTGATCCAATATTAAATCCACCTATCTTTCCTGCACTTGCAGTAATTGTACCAATAAATTGAGCTCCACTTGCAATCAATACACCTTCTTTGTCCACCATAAAATTTGGACCCATTTTGATATGAAAGTTATCAGGACTTTCATCTTCAGGTGTAAAATCTATATAATATTCATTTCTTAAACTATCAAACGCCGCTCCTGAATCACTACCGGGACCTTGATCTGTTTTATATATTGTAGAATTTATAGCATCCATAGTAATATTACTACCACTAATTTTACCATCCATAATTCTAAAATTTCCTAAATGTCCACCAGATGCACTAATAACACCACTCATTGTAACATCACCGTCCGCAGTTAAATGAAAATTAGATGAACTTATTTCTACCTTACCATTTGAACCACTTACAAATGCAGTGTTATCATTTCCAAAAAAGAATCTGGAAGTCTTTACATCAAATAAAGATGGATTAGTTCTAAACTTAAAATAACTCTCGTCAGTTCCCGTAATACCATCATGAATTTCTAATCCGGCTCCAGTATAACCATCAGGTGAGTCTGGAAGTACTGAGCCACTCCATATCATAAATCCACCATATCCAGTATTATCACCCGCAGACAATCCTGCACCCGCTGCACCTATTGAAGCACTTGTAAATCCTGTATATCCAACTGACCTCATAAACGCTGAAGTAGTTCCAGCGGCTTCAATACCACTATCTTGAACATTACCCATAAATAAAGAACCAGATAATAAGTTATCTGATCCTTCTATTATTAAGGCAGATCCAGATATTTTAATATTATTTAAAAACGTAGAAGTTTCTGCTACATTACCATCAACATCATAGTATTCAAGTAAAAAATCAAAGTTATCTGGTCTTTGTGTATTAGGTGATATCGGTAGTCTAAATTTGAATTCATCTGGTGAAAACCCTGTATCTTGTGCGGGTCTCAAGGAAATATCACTAATAATCCATTCACCTGATTCTATTCTAAATTGTAATACTGTATCTGTATTCTTTAACTTGTCTAGTTTAAATTTTGGTGTAAAAGTATGATTTACACTTCCGAAATCTTTAAAGTTATCATTAAAAGAGTTTTCTGATTTATCTATTTGTAAACCGACTTTTTGATTATGTTCATTCGTTATAGTATGTCCAAAAGAAGCTGAATACTGTATATCTAAATCATCTGCTGTAGCTAAATTAGAACCTGATAAGTGAAAGTATAATTTAGCATCCTTTTTTGTACTACCGTCAACATTTGATTTTGATGTCTTTTTACCCTTAGCTTTAAATGTAAGTGTATATGGAATATCTCTCTTAACTGTAAAACTATATGTGTTATCAATCTCTGCTCTACCAACTTGATTGTAACTAGAATATGAACCAGACAAATACATACCATCCGCTAAAGACATTGTATAATATGGTTTTAAAGTAGTACCAGTTACATTATCACCTCCGTATGTATTCCAGTATTTATCTAAATGTGTTTGATCAATAAAATAACCACTTCTTAAAAATCCTGAAGGTGATGTTGTATCAATTAATAACTCCGGTGATTCTATAATAGTATCTAATAAAACAGGAAAGTCAGACAAGTTACTATCACTAGCACCATAGACTTTTATTCTATAAACATCACCACTAAAAGTTCTCATATTTGAAACTTCTAAATCTACAAATGAATCAAAACGATAACTACTAGTTGAAGGTACTTCCCAATCAACATACGAAGCAGTAAAGTTCGCAAATAATTGCTCAGATTCTCCCACACTACCAATATCAGAATATATTTTAATTGCAGCGGCATCTCTAGAACGTTTAAAATCTACAGTATATGGTTTAGTAACTGTTAATGTACCTTGGTCCTTTACACTTTCAATTCTTGCACTAAAATCTGGTAAACTTTCTGCTAAACCATCTGTTGAAAACAATTTATTTAATTCAGTTGAATCAATGTCTGATCCACCAATAATTTGTCTTTTTTGTCCATCAGACAATTGAATACCTGTAACATCTATTGAACCACCTACCATCTTAGTATTAAAAAACTTACCATTTGGATCTTTAATAAATAATGTCATTTGTGGTGGTTCTGGTGATTGTCTTTCTTCTTTTAAACCTTTTTTAGCTAAAATTGATCTTTTACCATAAAGTCCTGTTTTATATTTCCACAAATTTAATTCTGTTTTCAAATCACCTGACGGTCTTTCAGATTTACCACCTTGTTTAGTATCAGTTTGAGTATTAGTTTCAGAACTAGAAGAAGGAGGTATTTTCTCTCCAAATTGTTCTTCATTTACTTTTCCGAAAAGATAACTACTACTAAGATAAGCGTTAACTGGTGCACTTGATTTTTTCTGCGCTTTTACATATTCTTTCGCAGCAACTGTAGGTTTTTTGTAAAATAAAATAGGTTGAGTATTCTTTATAGTAGAAGTATCAAGATTTATAGTTTTTCTATATTTTACATTATAAGTACCTATAAATTCCTGAGGTATCGTAAACGGTACTTCATTTTCTTCTAATTCACCTAATATAATAAGTTCCGCTTCACCCGGAATATTAATTGGAGGTGGATAAACTTCTACTGTAATATATCTAAAAGGTAGATTTGGTGATGGACCACCACCTAATATAACAGGTTGTGTATATACTGTGTTTCCACCCTTATCAAGAATTTCTATTTTAAGTGGAATATTTGCTTTTAATAACGATGAACCGAATATTTTAAAAGCAGACCTACCTTGTACAAAAGTATCTGGAATATCTTGTACACCAAAATATTGATTTCCAGTATCTTCTATGAATACTTCTACTTCTTTTAAGTTTTCTTTTATCCTACGGCGTGGAATAACACCCATGTTTAACTTCTCCAGTTATATTAATAAATATTAAGTTGGCTAATTTATTAAATAAAAATAGTTAAAAAGTAGTTAAAAAGTAAGTATTTTCATATTTATAAATATGGAAGACAAATTCGTAACAATAAAAATAAGAAAATTATATCGAGATATGATTAAGGAATATTCGAAAACGAATGGATATAAGATGTATGCTCTTATTGAAGAGCTTATAAAAGAAAAATGTACAAAAAGAATTTTATATTCTAATCGAACTTAATATTACTAAAGTTATTCTCTTTTTTAATTTCTAATAAACTATCAACTGCATCTCTCATTGAATCAATATGAGATACAATCAATGCAAACTGAAACTGTGATTTAAGATATTGAAACAAACTATATACTGAATTAATATTATCACTATCCATTGTTCCCCAACCTTCATCAATAGCTAAGAAATTAGTACGTGGTAAATTAGATACATTAATCAATCCAACACGAATTGCAAGACTTGATATAAATCGTTCCATACCACTACTCAATTCAAGAGGCCATACATTATCATCATCATATACAATATAATTATTTATATTTTTTCCATCCATTTCAAACAACATTTGAAAATCCACTAATTGAGATAAAATATTATTTACTTCACCTTCAATAGTTGGAAGTGCTTTTGTAATAAGCTCATAAGCAATACCATCACGTTTTACTGCATCTAAATAATATTGATACGCCTCGTATTTACTTTCTAAATCTTCAACTTTTTTAATGTTATCTAATATTGTTCTCCGTTTCGTATCTACAACTTTAATTTCACCAAATACATTATTAATACTATCATTCAATGTATCGTATTGATTAGTAACATTATCCAATTCAAATTGTATTTTATCTATTTCTGCTTCTATTTGTTGATTATAAATAATGTCTTTTTCTTGTTCATAATACTTTACAATTTTTTCTTCTGCTGAACTTATTTGATGTAATACATTCTTTCGTTTTTCTTCTAATAAAACTAACTTACTATCTAGTTCATTTTTTAAAGATGATACTCTTTGCATCTTATTTATGTTATCATCTAAATCTGCTTTTCTCTCTCTAATATGATATAAATGGTTTATACTATACACAACTGAATCTAACTTAGTTAAATGTGTTTTCACTTCATCTTTATCTGATTCTAATTTCTTTTTAGTTTCTATAGCATCTAACGTAAAAGGATTGCTCATGCAATATTCACAATCTTCATCCCATTCTAGATCACCGAGTTTTTCTATTTTATCTAACTTCGCACGAACCTCTATCTTTAACTTATCTAAATCAATTTCAATTTCTCTTTTATGTACTTCTAAGTTTTCTAATTCAACAATTTTTTCTTCAGTTTTTTCATCTTTATGGTTTTGAATTTTCATCTGTAATTCACCATCTAACAATTTAGTCTTCTCAATCCTTGTACTAACTTCACCTAATTCATTATCAATATTATTTAACGTTACTGTTAATGTATTCTTACTATCTTTTAAGTTATCTATATCTTCTACTGATTTGTCTGTTGGTTTTAACTTCTTAGTTAATAGTATAATATTTTTTTCTGTAGATTTCTTTTTATTTTGTATTTCATTTCGTTCACTCAGTAATTCAGTATGAGTTTTCTTGAATTCTACTTTTTGTTCTTTTATTTCTGCTAAATCACGTTCCCAATCATTCTGTTTAAAGTTTTTAAGAACTGCCGCTACATCTTTTATTTCTTCTGATGCTGCTACCCATAACTTATCAAATATCTCTAATCCCATAAACTGAGCTAAAAGAGTTTTCTTTTCTTTTTGAGTTTTTTCAATAAATACAGAATTCTTTATTTGTGATGATAGTGCAGTTAAAATAAAATCATCATAAGAACCTATAACTTTTCGTATATTCGCATCAGTACTTCTACGTTGGTCACCATTCATAGAAACCTTTTCATCGATATCATCTATAGTATAAAAATCTACATCAACTTTAACATTACCTCTACGTTGTTTTTTAGCAACTCGTTCTATATAATAATCTTGTCCATCTATTTCAAAATTAACTTTACAAAAGAAATCATTCTTTTTATTATTCAATACGTTTTCTGCTTTAAACGCTCTACTACAAGTATCAAATAAACAAAAAGATAATGCATCTAATAAAGAAGATTTACCTGCTGCATTTGGAGCAAACATTCCAACTATACCATTTAACTTTGTAAAATTTACTATATTATTTTCACCATAACTAAACATATTAGAAAATTCAAAATGTTTAAGTTTCCAATTAACATTTCTATATACTTCTTCTTCTGGTAAGTCTTGGTTTAACGATTCATTTATATTTTTTATTTTAAGTAATGTTTCTTTATCTACTATATGATTAGCATTTAAATAATCTACTATTAATTGATACTGAACATCAGTATTTGTAATATCTCCAACGTGTATAGTTTTATTTCTGACTCTTTCATTACTATATAATGCATCAGTTCTTGTAACTGACATTTCTACAACACCATACTTATCGTGAATGATTGCTAAAGCTTTTTTAAGTTCAGTTGCAGAAGTATTAGCTACTCTTACTCGTAAACGAGCTTTCTTTGGCATATCATCAGCATTAGGAACTACACCATTATCTATATCTAATGTGTAATAACCATAGTCATTTGGTATTTCTATATACTTTGATTTTCTATTTGGAACATCCCACAGTAAATAACCATGACTCAATCCTTCACCATGATTCTGTTGAACTAATGAACCACAATAAGAAATGGTTTCTTTCTTATTTAAATGTTGTCTTTTATGAATATCACCCAACAATCCCATATCATAACCTTTGAATTGAGTAATCTTCACATCAGAAGGTAATCTGAATCCTAAATCAGTTTCACATCTATCTACTGTCCCGTGAAATAATACAATCTTTGTCTTACCGTCAACATCTTTAGCTTTAATATATTCTTTTTTATCATCCCAAACATCCCATACTACAAATGATACATCAGCACATTTATACACACCTGTATCTTTTAAATAATGTAAATTTGGATGTTTTAAATTATCTACTATTGGGGAAAGACAATCCATCCGAGAACGATTGTTTAGATTACAATCGTGATTACCAGCGATAATAATTGTAGGACATATATCTGCTAGATTTTTAAATAACCTTGATAACTGATCAATCAACTCAGGAGACATATCAGTTTTAGAGTGAGCTATATCACCACCAATATACGCTACTGCATTGTCTTTATTTTTACGTACCTCTTCGTAAGTTCTTTCAAAAACTTCTTCGTATTCTCTATGTCGTTTGAGATTACGAATTTGTATGTCTGAAATGTGGTGTATGTGTTTTAATTTACGAAATGGAACTTTTACAACATTTGGTTTAATCAAACAAAATCCTTAATATGTTTTTTAACATCATTTATAAATTTATCTGGTACTATTATGTCCCAAGCTATTGGATTATGTATATTACCATCGTAATATTTAGTACAACTATCCATTTGATTCATAAAATTAAATTTTTGGCATACACTTTCCATAAGTTCAGAATTAGTGATATGAACTTTCCAATCATCATAATACTTCCATATGTTTTTTTGTTTTGCCATTTAACTTTAACCTTATTAAGTCTGAGAATTTAGTTTTTGTTGTCTTATTAATTAAATATAACAAATTTTGAAAACCAATCTCATTTGGGTCTTTTTCTTGAAACTTAATCATTCTAACATCTATACCATTATTAATAAAATTTTCTGAAATCTGTACTGCATCGTCTAATGCGTCATTGTCTAAAGCTAAATATATAGTTTTAACTTTTCTTTCAATTATTTTCTTCTGTAATTTACTCATAACAGTTTTACCAAAAAGTGGAATTGCGTTTCTTTTAAAAGTCATCGCATCAAACACACCTTCACATAATATAATCGGTTCATCCCAATTGATAAATAAATCAAATCCTATTATGTTCTTTGTTGTTGGTGTATTACGATATTTCATTTTACCGTTATAAAAATCTCTACCTACAAAAAAATTTAGTTGTCCATTTTCATCATAAGACGGAACAATAATACGATTTGAATACAATCCTTCATCACAATAACCGATATTATATTTCAGTATATCACTATCATCCATTTCTCTTTTGTATAAATAACTTAACGCATGTCGTTTTACAATACTGTCACTTCCGTTCCAAAGAGGTTTAAATTCTTTTGGTAATTGAACTATTTCTTTTTTATTCTTTATACTCTTTTTATAACGTGGAACATCATCTACTAATTCTATAAGTTCATCGAAATGTTGTTTAGAAGCTCCTACTTTTTTTAGTAACTGAAATAAATTACGGCCACCCATATTAGAAACCCAACAATGCCAATTACCGTTCTGTATATTAATTTGTAATTTAGGTTTGTGATGTGAAACAAACGGAGACCAATACATATACTCATTTTGTTTCTTTAATTTTGTACCATTAGAGTTTAATACTCTATTAAGTAGATTGACGATTTTATTCTGATTCATTTAGTAATTCTAATAACTTATCAAATTCTAATACTGCGTATGTTTTTGTCCTGTTTCTTTTAAATATAACTAAAGGTGTATGATTACCACTATTATTTTCAGCCTGTTCTATCGCACTCCATATATTCAACTTCTCTTGATTTTTACATTCTACACTAAAAGGAAACTGTTTACGAGCCGCGGGTGATAAGAGTATATCCTCACCTGAATCTCCCATAGTAATAGAACGAACATCATCAGGTTCTAAAGTATCGAATTTTTCGAGTATTAAATCACGGATTTTATTTTGTAACCGTTTACCCTTATTTTTGGCACTACGTGGTTTCATAACTTACTATTATAAGTATTAAAAATATACTTCAAATAAACTTATTTTTGCATCCACTTTGATATATTTTTTTTAGCCCATTTTTCTGCATCTTCTTCAAATGGATTATCATCATGAAAGTCTTTTCCCTGATGAACTGCTAAATCACCGGCTCTTTGATATAACTTTTCATATTTATTTACACCAAATTTCTTTCTTTGAAGAGCGTGATGTATCTCATGTAATACAGTCATTAAAAATTCTTTCATTGAAGAATAACTATGTCTTAAATTAATAATATCCTTTTTCCAATTATAATCACCTTTTTGTGCTACATTTGTAAAATTTACCTTAGACTTTAATCCATACGATTTTATTATTTCAGATGCGGTGTCATGATAATCTACTCTTTCTGATAAAAGAGGTTTCATTTTTAACATTGCTGGTCTTTTCCAACCTCTGTATATTTCATCATCTGGTTTAACTAATTCTTTATTACCTACCATTATATAACCTGTAGAACTACTAATTGATTTTTCTAGTGATTTCTTTTTACTATCCCATTGAGATGGTTTAATAAAAGCAGTATAACCTTTAACACCTTTTATATTTCCTGTTACACTACCTTCTAATATATCCTTTAACTTAATCATTTTTATGTTTCTTATAAGTTTTATTTGCAGTTATTATATTTCTAATATTCTGTGATATTCTTTCTAAAGCTTTTGCAGTAACTCTTTCATCTCTTTCTCTAAAAAGTTCAGCTAAATCTTCTAAAGCTTCTACTGCAGAAAAGAATACAGTTTTCATACTATCATTTCTTCGTGGTGTATATCCTTCTACTATACCTTTTAACTTAATCATTTTCTATAGTTTCCTTAACCCAATCATCTATCGGTTCTGGTAAATTACCTATATCAAAATAACCCCAATCAGTATGTTCAAAGTCTAAATGAGGTACAAATCTTTTTTCACCTTTAAAAACATATAAATAAAATGTTCCACCATTATCTTTTTTATATGTATTTTCTAATTTAGGAATACCATTTAACATTATTTGAGTTTCTTCTTTAAATTCTCTAACAGCTCCGTCTAATGGATCTTCCCCTTTCATAATATGTCCTTTAGGAACGTTCCATTTACCTGAACTGCTTCCTAAACATAATAATACTTGATCACCATAATAGTATAAAATACCACCACTATTTTTAGTGTCATTTTCATCACGTTCATATAATAAATCTTTTAACTTAATCACTTTATTGCTCTCAATAATTTTTTAACCATATTTGAATCATCTTGATTTATAAAATGGGCCTCTTCAGGATTCTTAGTAATTTTTTTAATTTTTGATTTTATTGACGAAGTTAATTTCTGTACTTTCTGTTTATATAACATATTATTAGTTCCAACTGCATTACTCTTCATTCTTTGTAAATCAAAAGATACAGTTCTCCATTTACCCATAAACTTCTCTACCGCTATCTCAATTGAATTACCATCTTTAAAGGCATCACCGGCACGGATGAAGTTTTCATCAGGATTTACTTCTGTTATTAAGTCTTTTAATTTAATCATTATTTACCACCTGTACATTTAACTATACCACTTGATTTTTTCTTACTATCGTGTTTGAACCAAAAGTCCACCACTTTACCAAATGATGCTAAAAAACCACCAACAATGATATTCATTAAATCTCTGAATTTATCATCTAAGGTAGCATGAAATAGTAACCAAATAATCCATACAAATAGACTAAATATTCCTACTGTGATTGAAAATTGCATCCAATCTGGTAGTCCGTCACCACCATGTACTTCATCTGGTCCTGTTGATAAATTAGCCATAATAACTTCTCCTATTTATTACAACTATAAATATAAATGAAATAAATTATAGACTAACTTCTATACCGATTTTACCTTTGTAATATTCCTTACCCTTGAGTTTAGATACCTCTCCTTGATTATATACCCTAACCTTCTCTGTAAGTTTCCACGACACCTTGAATTTATCTTCATATTCAAATGTCTTGAAATCACCAGCCGCATTTGGTGGGGCGTATCCATCAAATGTAACTTCTACTTCAACCTTACCATCTCTATATTTCTTCTTCTTACTCATACCAACTGATGCAAATGTTTCGTAATCATTTAATGTATCAGTAGTGGAACGAGTAGTGAATCCCCAAGTTGCTCCCAAGTATTCTAAACGATAGTCAACCTTCAAATACTTGACTCCTTGACTCTCTTTGTTCATATATTCTGGTTTAACATATAACTTATCATCATATTTAAGCCAAACTAAATCATCAAGATAAAACGAACCAAGTTCTCTTTCCCATTGACGATTGATATAATAGTTTTTATGTCCTACTCCAATACTAACTTCATAGTCATCTGGATTTGGTTGGACATTTGGTGTTCTCACGGCAAATGAACTGAATAACATTACACCTGCCAACAGACTATCTAATCCCATTACTTCTTCCTTGTATTTCGTGGTTTATAATGTCGTTTCTTTCTTGGTTGTGGTTTTCCTCGTCTTGGTTTACTCAACCTATGAATTTCTTCTTTAAGTAATTGTCGTTGAGTTCTCAGGTCCTGTATTTCTTTTACTTGATCTTCAAACTTACCTGCACTAACAAGTGAAATACCAAGTATCCCACCTATTGAACCTATAATAATTCCAACTAAAACCCATAACACATCTGTCATTTTTTATCTCCTTTTTTCTTCTGTTTTTTTAATTCTTTGGCAAGTATCTGAGAACTGCTGATGAAGGCTTTATCTCCTAACCTTACATCCTCATCTTCTAATAATGTGCTCTGTTCATTAACATACACAACACTGCCACTTTCTTCTGATGGATTCTTATCATAATCCACTTTCATTGCTATTGCCTCAGCCTCGATTTCGGCTGCTAACATGATTAACTCCTTCTCTTGTTCGGGAGTTAGTTTATCTTTTTTACTCATAACCTTTTCTTTTCTAAAATTTTAATTCATCATCTGTGATTTGTTTATCTTCTTTCCACCATTCTATTTGTCTATTCTGTAAACTTATTTTATATTGTAAATGATAATTGGATGCTGTCATCACTCTCCACAACTTATCAAATTCTTTTTCACCTATTCGTTTAATACCACGAAAGTATGTTTTTGCACCACTTAACCCTACATTACTAGCAAGGTCAGCTGTGGTGATAATATTATCCCCTTTATCCACCAACACATATTTCACATTTCTTCTCCTAATCTAAAACAATATGAATAAACTCCTGTATTACTTCATAATTGTTGTTCCAAAAATACATTCTAATAGTCATAGTATCCCCAACCATAGTTTGAACTGGTGCTATCATAGTATTTACTTCTCCATCTGAATTACTATAACTGCAACAATTAATAGTGGGAACTTCCATTCCATTGAATCCTGTAATATAAGATGTATCTATTGACACATACATTCCATTGTCATTAAAGTTTCTATTGACAATATAACCTAAAGTATCTCCGAGATACCACATTAAATCAGATTCCCATTCTACTCGTAACACTTCAAGTGGAATATCGTTTATATACGCAGTTCCACTAATTCTTTGTGTGGTCTGCCAATTATCTCCTAACACTAAGTGATAATATCCATTACCATCTTGTGTTAATGGAAATTCAGTATTTAAACCTGAATCCAGTTCTATTCTTATTACATCTGGTTCTGTTGGTTCGAATATAGATGATTTTGAATCCGAACATCCAACCAGTAATATTAATAAACTACCTACTATTGCCCTGTTCATTTCTTGACTTCCTTTTCTTTTTTTGCCATTGTTTTTTTGTTGGGAGACTACCACCTTTCTCCTCGTTCATCTGTTTCCAAGTTTTCTTTTTCTTGGTTTTCACTTTACGAGTTTTACTATAAGATTCCTCTTCTAATTCTTCATAGTATTTCCAATCAGTCATTATAATTCTCCGTTGTGTACGATCTTACGAATAATGGCAACAAAAGTCAAGTACTTTTTATCTTTAATTTAGATAAAATGTCCATAAATTGTGTAAGGGTGTACGATTTCTTAGTATCATCAAGAATCTTGATGGTTTCGAGTAATTCAGGTTTTTTATTTACAATATTGGTTAAGGCTACCATACCTTGACCTGCATAAAAACTTCCAAAACTTTCTTCTCCTAAAACATTTGAGTCAAAATAAACATCTTTTTCGGAATCATCTTCCAACAATAAATAGTAAGTCATCAGATTTTATTCGTTTAAAAATCCTTCTGTTTCTAAAAAATCACTAATATAATCTTCCATATCTCTTGTAGGTTTCCATCCCAATAATTCGTGTGCCTTTGTATCTTCACATAAAGTAACTGGATATTCACCTTCTCTTGCTGGAATATACTCTCTTGGGTAATCACCAAACATATCAACTATCTCATTCATAGAATGATTTACCCCACGACCTAATTCAAATATTTCACCACTAATCTTATCAGGACCGACATTGTACTCATTTGGAATTTGTAATGCTCTACCACACCTAACCAACCCATCAACAATATCATCTACATGAGTAAAATCTCGTCTTTGTTCACCTTTATCTGTAATAGTTAATGGTTTACCTTTTTTATATTGGTCAACCCAAATACCAATTACTGCTGCATATTCACTATCTAATATCTGATGAGGTCCGTAAACATTGTAAAATCTACATATTGCTGTTGGTAAATCGTATACTGATGAATATAACCTACATAATTCTTCTCCACCGAACTTAGACCATGCGTATGGACTACCATATAATCCACAATGAAATGAACTTGAACCAGCATATACTACTGGTATATTCTTCTTTCTTGCCAATTCAAGAATGTGTAAAGTTGAATTGAAATTATTCTTAATATGTGAGGCAGGATGTTCCAATGATGGTTGTATCCTTGCAAGTGCTGCCATGTGAAATATCACATCAAATTCATCATCTCTCCAAGACGGATAAGTGCCGTGGTCTACATAGATTCCAATTGTGTGATCACTTGCTATATCATAATTTTCATACCTACATCCATTTTGCTCATTCTCTTTAACACCCGTAGAGTAATTATCTACTGATAATACTTCGTGTCCATCTCTTAATAACCTTTTTATTAAATTAGTACCAACAAATCCAGTACCACCAGTTACTAATATTTTCATTTTATTTCTCCTCTAATTTCCTAATAATTGAATCTTTTACTATTTTATGTCCATTAATTCCTAAATGTGTATCTGTAATACCATACTGATGAAGTTCATCACACATTAACAAAGGAACATTTATATCTTTTCCCATATTCTGTGTGGGCTGTATCCACACATTAGACCCTTGATTGTCTATTGATGAATTTCTTTTTACCTTTAAATCATCTATACTATTATACTCTTCATTATCAAATAGTATTGGTATAAAATAATCTTTATTGATTAACTTCTGACCTATATCAGATGCCATTGAAAATACATAAAATTTAACATTGAGTTCTTTACATTCCTCAGATAGAGTATCAATTTTCTCAACGAGATTATTCAAATGTTCATTCCAATGTTCCTTAAATGTTTTATACTCTGACCACGCCCTTAATTCATCTCGATTAGGTCTGTTATAATCTCGTGTTGGATCTGTTAGTTGAATCAACAGAAATTCAACATCTTTATCTGTTACCTTATCTTTTCTAATTTTTTTAATCCGTCTTAGTGCATCTTCTACTCCCCACAATAAGATATTTGTATTATTACCACCTACATCATTGGCCCCAATGTAATCCATACCCAATTCCTTAGATAACAAACTCACATATCTATTATCTCGTCTAAATTTGTGATCACTTGATGATATCATTTCTGAATGTTTTACCCAAGAATCATGTTGGTGTGGAATTTGATATCCTTCTGGTTTATCTTTTAACCACTCATGATAATATAATCCAGCTCCATAACTATATGAACAACCACTAACAAGAAATATTTTCACCTATAATTCCTTTAAAACTTGGTGTTTAAATTCTACAATACCTTTTCCCACATTTTCTTCCCAATCATCATTTGCACTTTTATCTGCCCCATCAGTAATATATTTGAATGAGATAAATGGAACATCATATAAGTAACATACTTTGGCTAATGCATATGCTTCCATATCTACCACTTCACCATAATAGTTTGTTTTATCTTCTACAAAATTATCACCACTACCACAACTTGCATTTTTACCAATTGGATTAAATTCTATGTTCTGCTGTTGTATGACGAAA
>Ga0209756_1002793_pt1 | contig 14692 bp, 26 predicted proteins | sample ETNvirenome_6_85_FD_184071 | JGI IMG/M metagenome (GOLD analysis project Ga0209756, IMG submission 184071) | Marine viral communities from the Pacific Ocean - ETNP_6_85 (SPAdes) (version 3) | ecosystem: Environmental > Aquatic > Marine > Oceanic | place: Pacific Ocean | collected 2013-06-19
AAAAAGTATAAAAAAGGGCTTGGACCCCTCACCTGTGTCGAGGGGGCAGGGCTCCCCCAGCCCCACACCCCCCGTTTGCGTATATGCGTCCAATCTGACGCCCTCTAATCCCCCAGTGGGGGTCTTGCCTACCCGGAGCCCTCGGAAGGGCTCAGGTTGGCTCTATTGACCACAGAAAGCGCACCAAGGGTAGTGGCCCCATGCCGTATAGTGCATCTTGCAGTGGTAGCATCTACCGCCTTGCATTTAGCACCATCTCCAACCTAGCGGGGATTACCCTGCTACCGTTGCATAGAGTGCAGCACCTACCGAACTCACGCACTGGCGCGGGGTTGTGTCCATGTCCTATGAAATACTGAGCGCAGATAGAACACTTGTTCCATCCCTTGCCTCGGTACATCCTAGTCATTCAGTTTGACCTCCCATAGCCAAGCCCACGAGTCGCCGTAGTCGTTCTTGCGAACCGTCAGGCTTCCGCCCTTCTCGTTCGCTAGGTCGATTACGTCCTGCTTGCTCAGGTCGCCATCGCAGGCACGAGCAAAGGCTCTCCCGAGCCTTGCCCCGTCCGTCTGCTCCGGGTCTACCTCAAACTGCGAGCCGGGGTAGGGCGTGACCCACACTGCCGCAGCAGTGCTGTCCTCGGTGTTGATGAGGGTTATCACCTCCCCGTCCGAGTTCGCGCCAGCGTTGTCGGTCCAGCGCACAGCGTCGAAGATGAATGAAGCCGCTTCCGACTCCTTCATCTGCTGTCGCAGGGATATGAACTCCAATGAGTCCATGTCTTTCGTTTCGTTCCAATTTACCATATCTTATCACCTCCTTGTAATGGATTTGTCTTTCGTCTGTTATTCATTTGCTTCGTCCCCTTCTCATGGTCCGATGGTCCCACACGGTAGCGTAGCCCTGCCATGTCTCCTGTGTTCGGTTATTGTGCCACACCTTCTCGATATGCACTATGTCATCATGCAGTTCACCCTTCCGGGCTGCCTGAACGCACATCTCTATGTCGCTCTTGACGCGTCGCCAGTCGACGCCATCCGCGAAGTCCAAGTCTTGCCCGAACGCCCGAGTGCCGTCCCTGTCGAAGTGGTAGGCGTACTCTATGGTATCACCTTTCGACCCTACATCGGGGTCTACGTCTAGGGTAATCATCGTTGTTTTCTTTGTCTCAGTCATCTGTTTCTTCACCTCCGAATCTCAGAGGAGGGGGTACTACTTAAATGTGTCTAATCTCTCTTCTCCCCTCTCTTTTCCTAGGGCTCAGAACCCCCTTACCACACCCCCTACGTAGTAGGGGTGTGTTAAGGGCTTCAAATAATAATTAGACACATCCCTACCAGTGGGGTATTAGATGCGTTCTATTCGCTCCCATTGGAGCCTCTGCCCACTGCCTTGTAGAGATAGCGAACTGTCAGTATCGTCAGGAAGCCAATCGTGACGGCTGCTATTACATCGGGCTCCTTGCCTCGTAGTTTGTCCCGCGCCGTGTCGTAAGCGGAGTCCACCCCGTCGATTAATGCACCCCCGAGCCCTCTGATGAAATCCAGTGAAATTAGCCCTATCTGACCTGTCACATCTATAGTCCAGTCAGCAAAGTCCTTGGCGGGCTCCCCCATTTCTTTGTAGAGTTCATCGGAGATTGCCGCTATGTCTGAGCCTGCGCCCAATTCCTTCTCTGCGATGGCTTCCCCATAGGCCCCATATTGCTCTCTAACCCATGCTAGATAGTTGGAAATGAGGCCCATTACTCAATCCCCCCTTTCCCAATACCACGATTCGATATGCGGATTGACCAGCCCACCGCCAGCGATACTACCGCTATGGGGACTATGGCTACCATGAATCCCTTCAGAACGCCAAGAGTCCAGTAGCCCGCTATGTTGAGAGCGTCGTCAGCCCCATCCTCAAGAGCCATCTTCACTCCCCTTCCCAATGAATATCACGAAGAGGGTGAGCATCGCCAAGGCTCCTATCCATACGAACTCGCCCATCTCTTCCTCTTCCTCTTCCTCGTACTCGCATGAGCCATCATCCACTGTGGCTAATGGGTTGTAGTTCAAAGAATCCGGGTCCATACAGCCGGGGACATCTTCGTCATCACCACAGGGGAGTTTGGCAGCCGCAGCCCTCGCTATGGACATCGCCTTTTGGAAGTTCACCGGGCCTCCTGAAGCAACGACTGTCCCTTCCGTGTTCCTGACTTCCCATTCGCTGCCCTTCTCTTCGCTGAAAAATGCTAGGTAAATGTCGTAGCAATCATTGAAACTCTCAGCAAACACCATATCCCACTCGGCGGGCCCGATGTCCCCCGAGTTCTGAACGTCTATCCAATCTCGGGCAGAGGCAGCCGGTATCTGCCATTCGTGTGCGTCTGCCTGCACTGACCCCTCTTGTAGAAGAGTGACCTGCGTGGCATCGTACACCCTCCAAGTCCAAGTACCGTCACCGTTGTTCTGCAATGAATAGTAGAACCCGTCGTAGTATTGCTGGGGCCCCTCCTGCGACTGCATCTGCTTGACGGACATGACCTCCCTAGGGGCAGTCTTCCAGCCGATTTCATCGAATCTCGATATCTCTACCATCCTATCGCCTCCTCATCTTGTAGTACCGCTTGACCGTTGTGGTTCGTGGGGAACGCGCCTTCTCGCGCCTTCCTCTGCCCTTCTTGCCGAACCTGCCGTTCTTGAGTCTCCATCTAATCCATGCCATTCACTTCCACCTCCCTTTTGTCGCGTGATACCTCATAACCTGCTTTCGGGTGAAGCGTTTGCCTGACGGCCCGTAGTAGTACCGCCCCCTCTTGACGAAGGGCATACTACTTCCCCCATCCGAGAACCGCACCTATCAGAAAAATTACAACAACTACTGTGACTATATCATCCATGCCTCTCACCTCCGTTCATCCATAACGGGCTGCTTTCCAGCCCCTCTCTAATCTCCTTTGAATCGACATCGTCTTTGCTCGATGCGTCCTCGTGCCGTTGCTCTTTCGGGCCATCACTTCTTCCTCCTTATCCTAGTGAATGTAGTTTTCCACGCTCCCATTTTCTTGTTCAATTTGAGTAAATCTTTGGCTTCTCCGAGAGTGTAAAACCCTCCACCACCTGCACCCATTCCTTTAGAATACCACACAGTTTTCTTAGCCATCACTTCTTCCTCCTAACCTTTCTTCCAAACCATCCGGTAGGCCTTTTCACCAATTCCATTCTCCAATATGGGTTATTGAGAGATTTTGGTTTATTCTTACCATACCATGCAAAACCTATTAGTGAACCACTTTTCTGATATTTTGGGTCTTTCAATATCTTAGCCATCACTTCTTCCTCCTATATTTCAGATTATACAAGTCCTCTACTTTACCGCCTCTTTCAACATACGGCTTCAATAGAGCCGCAGTTGTTTTCTTGTCCCTTCTCTTTATCGCGCTTCTCAAAGAATTGAGGTAGTCATCAATTATTGTCATCACTTCTTCCTCCTAGAGTAAAGGGAATACCTCGGTATTTGTATGCCCGGTTTGGGACGCCACCACTCCCTTATGACCCTCACGTTCACTCCGGTCATTCGGAGGGCTTGTGCGGCTTCTGTGGCGGTCTTCTGCCTGCCTGCTGTGAACCTCTTTGATGCGCTCTGTCGCGTCTTGCGAGAGTATGAGCCCACCCTCTCGTAAGTCTTGCCGCCGAAGCGTCGTGTCTTTGCCATCTATGGAATCAGCCCCGTTATCTCCTGATAATTGTACCCCAACATGAGAAGGACTAGCCCGACTAGAATCTGTGCGTGGCGAGTCGATAGCACCCCCGTCACGGTGAGTCTCGTTCCGCCCGTTTCGATATGAACGCGGTCGTCCTCGATTTCTATGATTCTCTCGATGTCGTCTGTCATTCATTCACCTCATGACTCGTTCGCTACTCGTACCCAGTTGTTTGATTTGTAGCACACCCACTTCTCAGACTCCCATTGATTCAACACTGCTGGTGTTGATGCGAACGTGATGCCTATACCAGCCGTGACTGTCACCGTTTGAGTCGCATTGAGGTTGAGGATGGTGACGCACTCCCCGGCTGTCCCGCTTGAGATTGTGGGGGTCGATGCCCCAGCGTTATAATCCACCGTGATTAGGGTGTTCTTCACTTCTGCACCTGTGAGTAAAGAAGTCGCTTCGTTTTTGGGTATGACGTAGGTATTGAACGTCGCATCCTCATCCACTTGGAATTGGGCTTCGCCTGATGTGGGAGCCGCACCGACTCCTAATCTGGCTAAGCCGCTATCAATCTTGAAAAAATCGCTATTTGAAGCCACTTCAATTCTTGTATCAACATCACCACCTCCCTCATTGATTGTGACCTTCCCGTTCCCCATTTCCAAATGGTTCACGAAGTCTGTACCCCCGTCTGTAATTTCAAACTTGAGAATGCCGTCCTCCGAAGTCGTTCCCTTATCTGCCATTACGACACCCAATCTAACGTAGGTGTGTTGATTTCCGGCTGAGTCGTCACCGATGAAATCAAGGCATCCGAGTCCAGCGCCATTGACTAATGGGGTTCCCGTAGCCGTCACTTCAAGTTTGACAGCGAAGTCTGCCGCCGTTGGGACGGCTGATGTTTCCCATCGTTGAAGGACTGATGCAAGGGCATCGGTTTGAACGTGGAGTCGGTTCACGCCACTATCAGGAGCCCCACCGATTCCGACGTTCTTTTGAGAAGCATCAAAATAAACGAGAACCCCTGCATCCTCATCCTCGTAATGGAAATCAATATCTATCGCATCATCGTTGAAACGCATGACATCCTGTGTGCCGTTTTCCTGACCAAGCAGACGAATCCAAGAATTGAGAGAGGTTCCGGTGGCGTCTGTCGAACGCACCCTGAGTTCTAGTCGCCCCGCTTCGTCGCCGTCGTCGGGGGTGTCTATCTGAGCGCGTATATCTGCATAATTATGCGTGTTTCCCCCATCGTCTTGTCCAGCGAACAGAATATCCCCTAAGTAATCGCCCGCAGTGGGAGATGCGCTATTGCGGAGTAAATACAAATCGGGGGCAGCATTTCCCTCATCATCGGTGCAAGTCAATTGAAGGGTGCGCCCGGTTCCCGAATTCGTTATTCTGACGACCCCGTTAGTCCCACCCGTTCCATCAATGTCGAGCCGTCCCACGCTAGCGGAAGGGGTCGTCCCGATGCCGACGTTCACTTGACTCGCATTATAAGTGAAGTTAGCCGACCCCTCGATGCTGTTAGCCGTAGCCTCACCGAAGGCGATTTGACCCTCGGTGATGGAGCCGCCTATCGTCCCTGCCGACCCGCTAGTGGTGATGGTGGCCTCGGTCCCTGTCTTGGTTATGTTGAAGTCCGATGAGTCGAAGTTTAGAGTGTAGGTCGGTTGCAGCGATACTGAGCCGTCGCTCTCCTTGGTCTTGAGGGGCGGGTTCTCTACTGATGACATGGCTTCAACCTCAATGGTCGTTGGCGAACCATATCTCCATTACGTTGTCCCCGTCGGGGGAGTTGAGATATAACTGCTGATTTTGGGATAGGAACCCGACGCCTGCTGCTAGGTCGAACAGGTACTCCTGTCCAGCCACTATGGTATAGTAATTCACCCCGCTGGTGCTGTCGACATCCGATGGGTCGTAGCCTATCCTAACGTCATTACTGCCCGCGTTCCTGATAAGCAGTTTTCCTGCTCTCGGGAAGCCGAAGTCAATCGCCGTCACTATGTCTTCAGTGAGGTTGTATCTCAGCGTTCTTCCCATTGTCTAGCCCCCCTTACCGGGACTATACCTGCGCCGCCGAGTCGTCTAGGACAGCCTTAGCCACGTTGGTCGGCACTGATTGCGTCTGTACCTGAGCCGGAGCAGGCTTGCCCGCTATGGGTGAGGTGATAACTGGGGTCACGCTGAGTGTCCCACCCGCGTTTGCAGTGACCTGCATCCGTAGGTCGTCCTGAAGGCTCAGACCGTAGAGCGGGAGGAAATACTGGCCCTCGCATTCTGTGAAGTAGGTTTGGCTCCCCTCTGTCCCCGGAATGTAAGCCTCTATCCCATTGGAGGTGTCACCGTTAAGGACTCTCCACATATCCACATCCATACTGAAGTCGGACTGGCTGACTATTCTGATTGAGTCTATATCATCAGCAGTCCCGTCGTTCGTCTGAATCAGGATTCCGGCTATTGTTCCGGGCACGTTCTGCGGGACGCGCATTACGACTTGCTGGGTTGTGGCAGTGTACGTGAACGAGGTTGCGTTCCCAACCGTCGTGGTGTTCTGCATCGCTGGGTTGTAGCGAATCCACCACTCTATCGAACCGGCGGTAGTAGCCTGTGTGAGTGCTGCATAACTCAGGGTGTATTCCAGCCTGCTGATGCCCGAAGGGGCGTTGCGTCCACAGGGAACCCGGAGGTAGTATTCGCGGTTAGCGGTGGTTGCTAGGTTGCCGGCGGGGATGTCTAGTGAGCGCCCCCTTCCCATTGAGTTCATGAAGTAGCCTAGGGTTCCCGGCGTGGCCACGGTTGCGGCAGCCACTAGGGCCTGATAGTCGAAGATTGTCTCCCCGTTGAGAACGAGCCTCAAAGCGTTGAATGCGTTGCTGGTGTCACCGTCAAGGTCAGTCGCAGCAGTCTGCGTGAAGGAGAGTTTGACGATAATCTCGTCAATTGCGCCTCCCGGCAGATTGAAGCCGCGATTGTACGTCGCTGCGGCGCTGCTTGGGATGTCAGTTGTGTTGCTCTCAACTAGCGTGTATCGTACTCCATAGTGTCCGGGCATGATTACGCCCCCTTGCCGCCTAGTGCGGGGAATATGCCTGTGCTAGAGGAGAAACTGTCCTCAATCTCACCGAAGAAGGCTGATGTGACCGCAGCCGCGACTGTTAGCCCTGCGACGAAGGCCCATAGCGAGAATCCCTCGTCCACGGTATTCGGTATTAATCCCCCGAACATTACAATTCCACCTTCGCGCTCTTACCGAGCCATTCTGATACTTGCGATGTTAGTTTTCTTCCTGCCAGCCACGACCAAGTGATGTTTCCGACGGCGACTAGGCTGAATAACCCAATCCCCATCATCGCACCACGAGCCGCACTGTTGGTGTATGCTTCTACGCCCATGACCGAATCCGAGCCGAGTCGGGGTATTTAACTCGTGCAATGGACCCACAATGAATAAAAACCCGTACTTCCCACCCTGCACAATGACAAAGAAACACCCCAAGTGCGGGTACTGCCACAAGATGATGATTCGGGCCACTGCTCGTGTGCGGAAGGATGGCGACCAACGCCCCAAGTACAACATTCCATACACTGCTATTGGCTGGTACTGTGAGGAATGCAGAGCCATGCAATCAGGAGATTGGCTGGTACAAAGTAGCGCGTGACTTAGTGACATCGTAGAATACGAAGGAATACTCCGTGTCAGCCAAGGGCTCGACATAGGGCTCAAAGTCAAAGCCGTACCTAATCATGGCGTCCTTGTGGAACAGTTTGACGGGTAGAGTGAAATTGACAATAAACGATGTACTGCCCTCCAAGTCCTTGTTGAAAATTAGCGAGTGAGAAACCGCTATGAAGCGAATGCCCTTACTCCGTCCCGTCAAGGCGAGCCTCCTGAACTGCGGGCTCGCTTGCTTCCTGCTTGAGAGGAAGGTCTGTGCATCATCAACCACGAGCGTCGCAGTGAAGTCGGGGTTCGCGTTCTTCATGGCGAACATCAGGTCGATGACGTACTCGACCTCCGCCTCGACGTAATCGGGGTCCGGGTAGACGGTAGCGACCCTGTTCTTCCTCAAGTGCTGTTCCACACCGTCGACTCCAATCGGAGGCTCCTTCGATAGTTGGGCTTCGTGCTTCGGACAAACATAGACCATTCGCCAGTTCTCATCCTGAGACTTGGTGGCGTACTCCCTCAGAGTCTTGTTCAGGAAGTACGACTTCCCGCTACCCGGTCGTCCCACTACCATAGTGGTCAGTCGCTTGCCATCAGGCTTGTAGAGGTCTTTCAACAGGTTCCTGCTCATCCGATTCTGCCTCCCTAGCCATCCTACGAGCCTTGAGTCTTGCGCCGAGGAAGGGCACGCGCTCCATGAGACTTCCGACGCCCAGCGACCCGCTCTTCTTCTTGGTCTGAATCTCCAACATCGGACGCCCGAACCAATAGGCATTGCAGGCAACCGCCAAGTGGACGGGGGACAGCATCGAGGCTATGTGGACCCCTGAGTGCATGAGCCCGTCGTTGGTGACTCCGCTTATCCACTCTATGTCGGAGTCGGAATGGCTTATGGCCTCTGCCTCCTTGTCCCTCAGAACAGCCCGCTTGTACCTCGTGAGTACGTGGTCGCTCGTTCGATAGACCACCCCCAGCACCGCTATGGATGTCTGAGTCTCCGCCTCCATCTGCTTCTTGCTCCTCTTCTTCCCTCCATCAGTAGGCTTGATTCTCTTCAGCAGGGCTGGGACTACCTCGGTTGGACTGTCCTCGCTCTCGTAGTCGAAAGTCGTCCAATCGGGACCGGCGGCAATCTCAGGCTCGGGCGCGGGCTCGGGCGCGGGCTCGGGCTCCGGCTTGGGCTCCTCCTTGGGCGTGCTAATCTTCTTCGACCACTTCCACGCCCCACTGCGGGTGGCATACCGCTTACCGTCGCTGGCTAGCCAATGCTCGCCATCGTCGTCCGTGTTCTTGGTCGCGTACTCGCCCATCACTCCACCTCATCCATGGGGGGAAAGAGAAGAGCGACTGCCTCATCCTCTGACAATCCGTGCTGCTCCCTCAGTTCCTTGTATGCTACATGAAACGATATGAAGGCCATCCTGTGCTGACGGGCTAGTTCCTCGGCTTCCTTGCTAATTGCCATCAGACGACCACCCGCACTCATAACAGAACACCCGCCTTACTGGGCCATTAACGCCAGTGAGGGTGAATCCCAATAGAGCATCATCACCATGGGGGCCCGAAGGGCATCCAGCATCCCAGTACCTAGCACGGAGGGGGTCTGAGCGAATCCACCTCTCAGTGGTCTTGGTTCTCATTCCTCTTCCTCTACTGGTCTTATCAGGAAGCCTCGTGTCTCCATTATCGTCAGTTCTACGTCATCATCCAAATCCGCTATGGCCTCTCTCAGTTCCTTCACTTTCATTCACTCACCCCTGCTGCTGCGTCGACGGCATCAGCCGCCACGAATGCCATGTTCTTCTGTATGACCGGATGGCGCAGGGCGAGGGCCGCCGCTAGTTCCATCGACTCCTGTGGCTCACCCCCGTCCATCCTCACAGTCTCATAGAAGTTAGCCATCAGGCATAGTCCGAATAGGAGCGTGGGCATCTGTCCGATGGGACGGAACCCCTGTGTGAACAGGGTCGCCATCAGGTCACAGAGATGGGGAGATGCGCTCAGTATGGCATCATCAGCGTGCTTGAGAACGTCGTCGTCTTCTAGGAAACCCACGACCGTTGCGGGCAATCAGAGGTTATTCAAGGTTTCCAAGGTGTAAGCAGGGTGCAATCTGCTCCCCGTCTTCCTTATCCTCGGGTGCTTCCTGATGAAGAGGGCTACCTGCTGGGCATTCAACTGGTACTTGACCCGCCCCTCGACTAAGAATGTGAGAGATGCTATTCCCAGTTCCCCGTAGTCGGCAAGAGCGCGTTCACACTCAAGGATGACGCGAGCCCGCCGCTTCTTCCTGTCAACTACCATCGGACCACCTCTTAGACCGTTTCTCGGTTGTGTGTCCGACTCCGGGCTCTAGGTTCCTTCTGAGAGCGGAGTATAACTTGACTGTGGAGGTTGACTTTTGAGGCTTCGTCAGGTCGCCAGCGTTGGGCAGCCAGTTTCCGTGGCGGTCCTTCGTGTCAACCCCCTTGTGCTTCACAACTGCTCGCAGTCCATCGTTTCCAACGAGTTTGTACGCTTTGGGCTCCCAGTACGTACCGTAGAGGTAAGGTGTTTCCTGCTCCTGTTTCCACTCGCCTAGGCCATCGCCTATCGGCATCTTCCTCTCAAACTCCCTCTGCGCTTCCACGCTCATGTGGACGCAATCGGTGTCGACGTACTTGGCGTGTTCCCCTGCCGCTTCCACCGCCTTCTGTAACTCGACCCGCGCACCACTCGTGATAAAAGACGCGAAGCCAAACCACTGAGAATCGGGTGTCCGTAGAAGCGACTCTCCATCGAGGACGTAGGGGAGCGCGAGGTTCTTGGTGTCGTAGAAGCGTAGTTCGTACCGCTCATCGAAGTCGTCAGTCTCAAGGAGTTCAGCCACCTTGTCGGGGTCTTCTATCCTCTTGACCGCAGGGCGTTGCCCGTACTTGCCGTAGCCGCTCGTCAGAACGAGTTTGTAGAACATCGTGCGTGGGTCTTTGTTGGCCTTCGCCTCTGCCTTCAGGTCGAAGAAGCGGCGGATGTGCGAGCGGAACGGGTTGATGGCTGCTGCCGTGTTGAGTTCCCTTATCTCCTCCAACTCCCAGCCGCCCTCCCACAGAGCGTGCTTCAACTCCGGTTCCGCCAGCCACCCCGAGAAGGTGTCCTGCGTCCAATCTAAGCGTTTCTTTACGTTCCGGGTAGGTAGGAACCTCTGAGCCCCTTCGGTGGCCTTCAGACGCACGTTAGCCCACAAAACTCGGGTTTCCTCGTGCAAGTTGGAATCCAAGGCTGTTGCAGTGGGTCCGACCCTGATGCATCGCTTCATATCGGGGAAGTCGTAGTCGTGCTGCACTGCGCCGAACATCGAGTTCTCGTCATAGGAGATTATGTCCGGCTGTCTGACGACGGGCTCGCACAGCAGTTGGACCCTGCCACCCGAGTACGCCTCCTTCGCCGTTTGGTTGAAGTATGGGTCGCAGGAGACTCCAAGCACGGTTTCCATCCGGTCAGGCTTAAACTTGAACTGCTTCTTCACTCGATACGACCAATTCTCGGGCCATGATGTCTCACACCATATCCGATAGGACAGGGAGGCTGTGGTGAGGGGGATGGCTACCTGTGAGGGGTCTTTGCCGACCCAGCCCGCCGCCAGCCGCTCCAAGTCCGTGATGGCCTTTACTAGAATCTCACAGTCCCGGTAGCAATACTCGATGTCAGCCTCGGTTATCTCTCGGACGCTCCCCTTGATGTAGTCCTCCGGGGTTTCCCCCTTTGGCATCTGAAGCGCGTCCCCCAGTTCCGAGAGAGTCATGGGGAACAGGTTGACAGTGTCCCGATAGCGAACCTTGTTGAGCGTGAGTTCGTACATCTTGGTATCCATCGCAATCTTACGGGCCTCGTATGCCTCCTGCTTGCTCACTATCGACCACAGGTCGAACCCAAACATATTGTGGGCATAAACCGCACAGGGGGCGTTGTCCTCAAAGAAGGAGCGAGCCTCTGAAGCCTCGTGGAACAGCCACCTCTCCCCGGTGTCTATGTCGATGACGCATCCGAAGGCGTACCGGCGTGCGTCGAGCGTCCAAGTCTCGATGTCGAAGACGTATCTAAGCATCTTGCGCTTGCCCATCATACGGGCGAACATCCGGTGTGGGGTGGTCACTATGTTCATAGGTCAATCTCCGTGAAACCCTCGCCGCCCTTGACGGTCGATGAGAACATCCAAATCCCGTAGTTATCCATTGGAACTCCCACCCCGTACTTGTCTGCTGACGCCAGTGCGGAGCCCTCGGTGAAGCATACCAGCAGGCAACGGTAGCCGGGAGCGTCGAACAGTTCGTCTATCCTGTTTTGCAGCATCGCAGCCAAGCCGGGGAAGTTGTCGGATGTGCCGCTAGTCCATATCTGATGCGACCGCCCCTCGGCTGGTCCGGCATCATCCCTAGTCGATGCCTCGTACACTCCAAATATCCTAGCAGTAATTCGGTACTCGGTGGCATAGGCGAGAGGGGGTGACAGACCGTTCCAAGCACGTTGTCCTCTCTCGACGCACGGCTTGAAGTATTCCGTCACCTCAAGGCTTTGGTACTTCTTAGCCATTACCGGCTGCTCCCCTGCTCCGAACTTCCGGTAGTAGCGACCCTCGATGTATTCCATCTGCCTCGTGGTGGTGAACTTCCGCCGCCTCGTTCTGCTAGATGATATGAGCCTGCTCGCTGAGTCACGAGCCGTCGCATCAGAGCCCTTGAAACCCAACTTGCGAGCCATCCTAGTCTTGTCGGACTTGTCCCCAGTCTCCCATAGCCTCCGCATCCGGGCTCTCGACCGTTCTCGCTGCTTGTCCGTTATGGGCATTTCACTCATCTTCGCCTAGTTGCTCCAACTGGGCGCGTGTCAGGGGACAGTCTCCCCCGGCGTGACCCCCATACTGCACGTACTCCATGAAGGTGACGGGCTCTTGACATTTGCGACAGTGGAACAACTCATGTCCTCCTTATCTCAAACAGGGCAGACAACGAGGTGTCTGCCAAGGTCGCCAGCAGTTGCATGGCGTCTTCGGTCCTTCTTTCCAAGTCAAGCAGCAATTGGTAGGTCGGTGGTTCCTCCTCAAGTGCCTTGACTCTCGCTTTCAGTGCTTTGATGTCGTCTTCACAGGACATGGAATGAGGGGAAGCGTGACACCTAATTAATGTGTCTATTTCTCTCAGGAAGGCTGTTTAGAGTGTGTCTAATAGGTCGGTGGTAGGGATATGTCTCTTTTCGATTTGCAGCCCTAATGTACCCCCTACTACGTAGGGGGGTACAGTAGGGGTCTGACCGTCATGGAGTATAGGTTGTGAAATTGAAGATTAGATACACTTAAGAGGGGACACGCTTTCGGCTCAATTGGAGAGCCGGAGTCGGGGAATCAGAAGCCGGGGACACAGGAGGAAAAAACATGATGACAAAAACACAGAAGAAAACATATGCAAAGATGAAAAATGAACAAGGCAAGGACAAGTGGTTCAACAACCTTGCTTCGGCAATTGAGGGCGACCACCTACCATGGCAAAAGCCATGGAAGGGCGGGTCAAGCAGTATGCCAAGCAACCTAGTCAGCAAGAAGGCATACAGAGGATGCAACATCGCCTCGTGCTGGATTGGCGGCATGGTGAACGGATGGTCGGACCTACGGTTCGGGACGCGCAAGCAACTGATGGATAAGGGGTACTCAATCAAGGGTCTGAAGAACGGGACCGGGGTTGGGATAATGTTCTACAAGCCCCTTGAGTATAGCAAGGAGAACGAGAACGGCGACCTAGAAGTCAGGTATGGCGCAGTCACTCGATGGTACGAGGTATGGTGCGTCGAGCAGTGCGAGGACTACATCGCGCCTGAGACTGAGAATGCCGACCCAGTGCCCGAGTCAGAGATGATGCAGCACTTCCGAGACTACATCGAGAGTCAGAAGGGACTAACTAACTCGGTCGGAGGCAGCCAAGCCTGCTACAACTGGAAACAGGATTCAATCAGGATACCGCCCCACGAGGTCTTCACAGACCCAGTGGGCGAGGTGATGACAGCCATGCACGAGGCAGCCCACAGCACCGGGCACAAGAGCAGGATAGGAAGGCCCTTCAGTGGAAAGGGTGCGGAGTACGCATACGAGGAACTGATAGCAGAGATGTCCTCGCTGATTGTGACCCTCACCCTAGGGGGAGAGTTCAAGCCCGACCTAGTGGCAGAGGAGAACCCAAACAACGTGGCCTACTTGCAGCACTGGCTCAATGCCTGCCGGGACAAAGACCAAGCCCTGATTCGCGCCTTCAGCGATGCTCAGAAGGCGGCTGACTATATCCTAGTATCACTGGGGGTGGAGTGAATGAAGGTCATGCTAGAGAAGTTCATTAGTTGCGACGACTGGTTCTATCTGTTTATTGATGACCAAATCATTAGAACCATTCATGCTAATGAAGTGGCAGACGCCCCTTGGACGGAGGTGGCATGAATGGGCAGGTTGGCTAACTGGTTCATCAATCGCCTGCCGATGCCCGACACGGAGGCTATCGTCGCTCGGGTCTTGCAGGAGATTAAGGAGCGTGAGATGATTCTGCTTGCAGCGAATGACATGATACAGGAATACCTATCGGACATCGCCTCCGAGATTGACGCCTACGACATCGCAAGCGAACTGCGCGATGATGTCGTGGAGTCAGTGGCCCACGATTTGGACGCGTGCGAGGTAGCGGAACACATCGACTTGAACACCCTAGCAGACCACGTTGCGGAGGATTGTCTTGGAGACATAGAGGATAAGGTAGAAGGCTATGTCGTTGACTGGCTGAGCAGTGGTGACATCTCGGAGTACGTAGACACGGACGACATCAAGTCGTCAGTGAGCGACAGCATAATTGATGATGTGATAGCAGAACTCGCCTCAAGGTTGGAGGACTGATAGCATGAATGAGGTGGCTGAAGCCTTTTGGAATCAGGACAACGACTTTTGGTTAGTCGCACGAGAACATGCAGTGCAACTAGCATTCCATGAGAGGAGGTGTGACTGTTGCACCCACAATCTTGACCTTAAGATAGAGAATTGCATGACAGTGGCTATGTCAAACGATGATGTGGCAGAGTACCTAACTAGACACTCAGGAGAGGGAGTGGTTCTATGGAATCTGGAAACCAACCAATACACGATGATGAGGCGGAAGGTGAGTGAGTGAAACTCTTACTCACGCTGGAAACGGAGGAGTGGATTTGGACACTGTGGGAGCCAACCTGAGCCCTTCCGAGGGCTCCGGGTAGGCAAGACCCCCACTGGGGGATTAGAGGGCGTCAGATTGGACGCATATACGCAAACGGGGGGTG
>Ga0209756_1002794_pt1 | contig 14691 bp, 6 predicted proteins | sample ETNvirenome_6_85_FD_184071 | JGI IMG/M metagenome (GOLD analysis project Ga0209756, IMG submission 184071) | Marine viral communities from the Pacific Ocean - ETNP_6_85 (SPAdes) (version 3) | ecosystem: Environmental > Aquatic > Marine > Oceanic | place: Pacific Ocean | collected 2013-06-19
ATTATGTTCAGAATATTACTGGTGGAACAGGAATTAGTTCAACGGGAGCCACAAGTGGTGAAGGAATTCAACATACTTTAGCAGTTGATTTTAGTGATTCTACACTTCAAACTTATATTAGTGGTTCGTGGGGTGGATATATAACTGGAAGTGGAATTGTATCTGGATCTTCAATAGCAAGTTCGGCACAGGGTCAAGTTGCACTTACCACAAATGGAGTCGCGGCAACCGCAGTTGATTTAGGATTACAAACTGGAGATTCACCATCATTTACTGGAGTAACTGTAAGTGATTTAACCGCTACAAGATTGGTTGCAAGTGATGGTTCAGAAAAATTAATATCCACAGACGCAAGTATGTGGATAACAGGATCCAGTAACCAGATAACCGTAACAGGAGCGAATGGTTATGTAACACTTTCTACACCACAATCTATAGATACATCAGCAGATGTAACTTTTGACTCTTTAACATTAGACGACTTAACTGCAACAAGATTGGTTGCAAGTGATGGTTCGGAGAAATTAATATCTACAGACGCAAGTATGTGGATAACAGGATCCAGCAATCAAATAACAGTAACAGGAGCCAATGGTTATGTAACACTTTCAACTCCACAATCTATAGATACATCAGCAGATGTAACTTTTGATTCATTAACATTAGATGATTTAACAGCAACCAGGTTGATAGCAACCGATGGTTCAGAAAAATTAATATCTACAGACGCAAGTATGTGGATAACAGGATCTAGCAATCAAATAACAGTAACAGGAGCTAATGGATATGCAACACTTTCATTACCACAATCTATTGATACTTCAGCAGATGTAACTTTTGATTCATTAACATTAGATGATTTAACAGCAACAAGATTGGTTGCAAGTGATGGTTCGGAGAAATTAATATCTACAGACGCAAGTATGTGGATAACGGGATCCAGTAACCAGATAACCGTAACAGGAGCGAATGGTTATGTAACACTTTCAACACCACAAGATATTCATACAGGAGCTAGCCCTACATTTACAGATTTAACATTATCTGGGGGAGATATTACATTAACAGGAGCAGCTACTGATATAGATTTAATAGATAATAATTCATCTGCACTTTCATTTGACGCGTCGGGCAAGACAGGTATATTAGAAATAGACACTACAGATTCATTAGAACAGGTGAAAATGAGTGGGGGATTAAATGTTACAGGACATATTACTGCAAGTGGTAATATAAGTTCGAGTGGTACAATATATGCAGATAATTTTACATCAACTGGGGGAGATGTAGGAGGAATTTCATTTGCTGATGATTTAAATATAACAGGAGATATTACTGCGAGTGGAGATATAGTTCCTTCTTCAGATGCAGGAGGAGATTTAGGTGCGTCTAATTTAGAATGGAATAATTTATACATTGATGGTACTGCAAATATTGATAGTTTATCCGCCGGTACTGCAGCAATAGGTGATTTAACAAGTGGTCGAGTTGTTTTTGCAGGTGGAAGTGGTGAATTACAAGATGATTCTGATTTTACTTTCGCTACAGATACTTTAACTGTTACTAAAATAGGAGCCTTCAGTTTGACTGGGAAACTTACCGCAGGTTCTACAGAAATAGAAGGAGCTAATTTCGATATCGATGGTGGAACTGTTGATGGACTTACTAACATTGATAGTTCTCCAATTGGACAAACTACTCCAGCCGCAGGTGCATTTACAACACTTAGTTCAACAGGAAATACTACATTAGGTGATGCAAATACGGATACTGTAACTCTTACTGGGATTGATGCTGGTACTTCCAATAATGTTGTTGTTCTTGATGGTTCAAATATTCTTAAATATGATGCAATTGACGCAAGAGTTTGGGGAACTACATTATTGGATACTGATGCAACAGGAGCAGACAATTATGTAGCTGTTTTTAGTGATGCCAATAGTGTTGAAGGAGATAGTAATCTTCAATGGGATGGAACTGCTTTAATTCTTGGAAATAGTAAAGCGGCAAGTTCAACAACATTTAATTCTGGATTTGCAGGAAGTGGTTGGAAAATAGATGAAGGAATAACAGCATCAGGAAAAGCTTCTGCAGAATTTGATAATTTAACCATTCGTGGAACAATGAGTGTTTATGAAATGTTAATTCATCAAGTTCGAGCAACTAATGGTTCTATTTGGGTTTCTAATACAGGAAAGATTGAATCTTCATCTTATGGTGCTGGTGCTGTTGGAGAGAGAACATATACTTTATTCTTTTCTTCTGGAAGTGGAGCTGGTCATGGATTTAGAAATGCAGATTCCATTAGAGCACAAAGATGGTCACCGACAGGAGATTTATACCAAAGTGATTTATTTGTTTTAAGTACAGATATTGATACAAACGGTACAGGTTCATTAACAGCCACTCTTTCAGGATCAATTGCTACAGGTGATTGGTCTGATGAACCTTTAGCTGGAATGGATTATGTAAGAATTGGTAATATAAGTGGTAGTGAATCAGGTTCTCGTCAAGGTGCAATTTATTTAACATCAGATGATTCTAATGCACCATATATTGATGTTGTAGATGGTGTTACACATCACGATACATTTAATACATCTGGAAATATCAAAACCAGAATGGGTAAATTGAGTGGTATTACTTCTGCTAGATTTGGGGATTTGAGTGGATATGGATTTTTCGCAAGTGGTTCGGCTTATTTAGAAGGAACTATTAATGCAAAAACTGGTAATATAGGAACTTGGGGAATTGGTGAAACAGCTATTAGTAGTTCGGATAATGCTATTAAGTTAGATTCGTATATGAAAAGAATTACTGTTAACGATGGTACTAATGATAGGATTCATATTGGTGAAGTAGATGGTACTTCATCACCAGGTTCAACGTATGGAATAAAAATATATGATGGAACTGGTGTTGTGGATGATGATATTTTAGTAGAACTTGGTGAAGGTGGAAATATTATAGCAGGTTGGGAAATTTCAGGTAGTAGAATCCATAAACATAATTCAGGGGCAGCAGGTTCAGATGGTGGATTGATTTTAGATGCAGAAAATCTTAGATATGATGTATATACTGGATCATTTGATAATTCTGCTGATGGTACAATTGTAAGAATGGGACAGATAGCCAGTAATAAATTTGGTATTTTAGGAAACGACACTTCTGGTAACTTATTATTCAAACTTGGAATGGACGGAAATGAAATTGTTGGATGGGATTTAACTCCAGGCAATATAGTATCGGATAATGTTGATGGTAGTGTTAGGTTAAGTTCAACTTCACAATCACTTACTATTTGGACTGGTAGTGTGGATGAAGCAGAACCAAAAGTTGTACTTGGAAAACTTCCATTACATGATGGTACAGACCAAACACCTTATGGATTTGCAGTATTTAGTGGAAGTGGAACGGTTTCGGGAAGTGAATCAAGTGCATCAGTTTTAATAACGGCAAATAAAGCTAGATTGGCTGGTTGGGAACTGGGTCCAGGAAAATTAAGTAGTGGAACGGTTGCATCTATTGATGGAAATCAAGCCAAGATAGCACTGGGAACTGGGGCAACAACTCATGATGGTAAAAGTCCATCTGGTAGTTTATTCTTTGTAAGTGCGAGTTCTAATCCTGTATTTTTTGTTGGTGAAAACTTCACTTATATAGATGACGTATTAACTGCAGCAGGGTGGAAAGTTGCTTCAAATCAAATATCAAGTTCTACAGGTACAGTTAAATTAATAAGTGAAAATGGTGGAGCATTAGCATTAGGACCAACTCCACCAACAAGTCATACAAGTGGTAATGGTGCTTGGATAAGCGGAAGTGGACAGTTCTTATTTGGTAGTGGTTCGGGAGAAAGAATATCATTTGATGGTTCTAATTTGATAATGAGTGCTTCCACTTTCTTAATGGGAACATCGGGAAGTGCACCACATACAGGAGCATATGTAAGTGGTTCACAGGGTAATTTAGAAATAAGTTCTTCAAACTTTTTCCTGAAAGAAGATGGTAGTTTAAATATAGGTGCAGGAAACTTTACGGTAGCTACAAGTGGTGATGTTACTATGGCAGGAAATGTAAATGCTTCAACTGGTACTATCGGTGGTTGGGCTATAACAGATGTTTATTTATATGCATTGACGGGTGTATCCACACCTACATCATCACCAAATTCTGGTGTTGTAATGCACTCAAAAGCTGGTGAATCTGGTATTACTGTATATGAAGATTATGATGCAAGAGTAAAAATGGGATACTTGAGTTCTGGTGTTTATGGTCTTAAAGTATACGATACTGGTGGTAGTAATGTTATATTTGAAGCATCTGATACTCAACAGAGAATGGCTGGATTCTATTTTTCAGATAATGATATTTGGGGTGGAAACTCATCAATAGGTAACTCTGGAACTACCATTGTAATGGGTAATCTTGATGGAACTTCTAAAATAGCATTAGGAGCAACAGCAGATTCAATAAGAATGGATACTGGAACAGGATTTTATGTTGATGGTACAGGATCATTTAAAGCAGGAAAAGAAACTGGTGGATATATAAAATTTGATGGATCTAATGTTCATCTAAGTTCTTCAGCGTTTATGATGGGAAATACTGGAAGTGCATATGTTAGTGGTTCACTTGGAAACTTAGAAATATCTTCTTCAAACTTTTTTGTAAAATCTACTGGTGATGTTCGTATGACTGGTGTTATATCTTCGAGTGAAGGTAATATAGCTGGTTGGACAATAGATACTGATGAAATAAAATCACCTGGTAGTACTGTAATATTAGATTCTAATAGTAGTAACGGACAAATAAAATTAGGTTCAGCAACAGATCTTAATACTGGTGATGGTATTTATATGGATGGAACTGGGGATTTCAGAGCTGGAGACGCAAATGGGCACAGACTTGAATGGAATGGTAGTGGTGTAATAGTAAGTTCGTCTGATTTTTTCTTAGGAGATGCAACGAATTTCATAAGTGGTAGTGGTGGAGCAGTAAATATAGAATCACAAGAATTTGATTTAAATACCAATAATTTAAGAGTTTCATCTTCATATGGTGGAACTATAGCAATGGGAACAGTCATTCCAAAATCAATAAGTGGTTCGGGAGTATTCTTATCTGGTTCAGGTGATTTCTTAGCCGGTAATCATACTGGTAATAAGATTCAATATAACCAAGCGGCCAGTGCCGTTATAATGAAATCAAATCTATTTAGTTTAGATGCAACAACAATAGTTATTGATTCTTCAGTAAATGATGGTAAAATTGCACTTGGAGCTTCACCAAACACGAGTGTTGCTGGAACAAGTGCTGGTGTTTATATGGATGGAACAGGTGATTTCTTGGCATATGGAACTGGTGATAATTTTATTAAGAAAGATGGAGCCGCATTAACAATAAAATCAGAACTATTTACACTTGATGCAGGTGAACTATACATAACTGATGATGGTGGTAGTAATGGTGTGATTGGAATGGGATCTGATGGAAGTGCAATGAGTCTAACTGCAGGAACTGGATTTTACGCAGATGGTGGTGGTGATTTTAGAGTTGGACGAGAAAAGGGTGTAGGAATATCATTTGATAGTTCTGCAGGACTTTTAGTAATGAGTTCTTCAGCGTTTTTACTTGGAACATCGGGAAGTGAACAATATACAGGAGCATATATAAGTGGATCTAATGGAATTCTTTCAATAAGTTCTTCCAATTTCTTCTTGGCACCCGCTGGTGATGTTACAATGCAAGGAACGGTTACTGCAACTGATGGTGCTATTGGTGGATGGACTTTAGCAGATGGTTACATATATGGATTAAGAAGTGGAACACCTGCAGGTGCTGATGAAAATGATGGTATAGTATTAAAGGCAGGAATAGCTGGTTCGACTACAACTGTATCAAACATTAGTGTATATGAAAATACTGAAAAAAGAATTGAATTTGGTGGTTTGGGTTCAGGAAAATTTGGTATGATAGGTTACGCTGATAATGGTACTACTAAGATTTTTGAATTATCTGATACACAACAAATGATAGCAGGTTGGACATTTACTGATGAACAATTCTCTAAATCCGGAGGTGGTGGTACAGTTGCATTAAAAGCCGCCGGGACTTCATTTTATGGACTTGATGTTGCGGATAGTGACGCAACTACTATCGTGTCAGTTGGTAGTTCATCGACCCCGTTTTCAGCATTGAATACTGCAGAACTTAGCAAGTATACTGATACATCAAGAAATTTTACTGATGCTCAAGCAAGTGTTGGAGATGAATTAAATGTCACATCATTTTCAGCTAATAAATTTGCCTATGACACTCCTTGGAAAGTTGAAACAAATTTTGGACCCTACGAAACAAATGATTCTGGATCTTACCATACAGGAGAGGATGATGCGATTGTATACGGATATAATCCGGCACATGGTGGATTCGAAGATTATTCAGGAACCACTGGTAATCAATGGCCACCACTTGGGACACCACTTGGGATGGATACTGGACTAACTAAACAAGTAAAGGTAGTTGGAAGTGCCGGAACTGGTCCTACAACTGGAACTCGAGCTGGTGGAGGAGTTACACATAATGGACATGGAACTAATGATATTGTTATTGGTGGTGCAATACAATATACTTCTGGATCAATAGTTCCTGGCCAGTCAGGTGATTTGAGTTCTATTAGTGGACCTGATCCAGTAACCTCTAGGTGGAATTCTAATAGTTCTGATGGAATTGTTGGTCATGTAACCTACACAATTGCGGATAACCAGAATAATACATTTTCACTTTTTGCCGATGGGGCACTCATTGATGGTAATTTGACTTATTCTACTACACCATACCAAATCGCAGACGGAATTTATATAAGTTGGAATTCTACTACTACTAATAGTCATCATAAAGGTCTCTGGACTATTCCCATAAAATGTTCTGGTTCTTTATTTTATGGATCAAATGATAATTCACCAGATACGGGTGGAAGAACATTACTGTTTCCATCTGGGACTCTCGTATCCAAACCCTTCCCTCTGGCAAAACGGCCAGAATATATATCTCAAACTCGAGCAACGGTTGATATAGGTATAGGTGGGGCTGGCCAATTTGTAGAATTTGAATATTATATAAAAAGAAAAGAAAATCCTCATTATAATGAAGCAATAAGTTCGGACTTCGAATGGGGTCTATATGCACCACAGCATACTCCATATGATGTTACGGTTAATCTTATTGAAAGAACGGCAGCCTCAACATATAATATTCTAAGCACCAAAAATCTTGCAGACATACCAACAACTTGGACAAAGAAAACAATTACAGGTCAAATCAATAATAATGGATTAAATAGTAATGATTTATTAATAGAATATACAGCATCTGTTAATACAGCTGGGGCCTCATCCAAGAATGCACATTATGTCGATGAGATAAGAATAGCAAGTCAAAGTGTATTTACAAGTAAACCAATTGTAGAAATGAATCAAGATGGATTGTTGGTTTACAGTTCACCATCTCAACAATTTAGAGTAGATGGTGACGGTTTAACTTTAAAAACTGATGAGGTTACTTTTAAAAATGTCAATGTGGACCAAGATATTAATATAACTGAAAAGCTTATATTAACGGGATCATTTGAAAATTATGCAACTCAAAGTAAATTTGCAGGGACAACGACTTTTTATAATGTAAGTCACGCCACTTCGTCTGACCACGCATTTACTGAATTCACTAAGACTGGTTCTATAAGTTTTGATAGTGGAAGTATTGATTTTAAAAATCGTATAAGAGGTGGAGCTACAGGTAGTACCCAGCAATATATAAGACAAAGTTATTATGGGGCCTATACCCATCCAGAAGATATGGATTTGGATTCATTAACTTACGGTGGTGGTCCATCTATGATTTTTGGAGAAGAAGGAGTCAATGCAGGTTTTAAATTTAGTAGTTTACAATTTTCTGTACCACAAAGGTTTGGATTCGGTATCAGGAATGCTACCAAAATGGGCGGTTGGCCAACAGAGGTTTCTGAACATAAAGAACCAAAGGCAACAATGCATGTTAGACAAGCGGCGTACAACTCCAACATTGTCAGTCCAATGATTGCATTAGAACTGTCTGGTAGTAATGCTACGACTCAGGATAATATTGTACATTTTCGAACAATTAGAAGTGTATATCCGGGAGGCCGGCATCCGGACTATCCAGATCTGCGACAAGATTGGCAAATAGGTATTGATGGTGCGGCAGGAGTATTTAAATTTACAGCTGCAGATTCTGGTTCTTATGATGCTACAGATATTGGTTATCCTTCTACATTAGGTACAGGTATATTAAATATTAGTAGTAATGCTAATTCATCTGGTACTGGTAGAGTTGGGATAGCAGTTGAAAATCCTTCGTATCCATTGCATGTTATGGGTTACGATGCTAATAATATTTCTATATATGCTGAAAAAGATGTAGCCGCATATTCAGATGTTAGATCAAAAACAGAGATTGAGACTATAAGTGGTTCGTTAGCAGTAATAAAAAATATTAGAGGAGTAACTTATAGAAATATTGAGTCTGGATCTGCAGTTGGTTCAAGAATGATGGGTGTTATAGCACAAGAATTAGAACCACATTTACCTGAAATTGTTTCAACTGATGGAAGTGGATTTAAATCAGTTAAATACGCAAACTTAACTGCACTATTAATTCAGGGTATTAAAGATCAACAAGAACAAATAGAAGAATTAAAACAACAAGTAAAGGAGATAAAAGATGCCAACCACGGGTGATGTTTTATTATTAGGTAAATTAGGCCTAGCGGTAGGAGCTAATAATGATATGACTACACTAACAAAATTGGCTCTAGACGGTAGAGGTTCAACTGGAACACTAACAAAAATGAGTCAATTTGATGCAGGAACTGTTGCAAGTATGACTCTTAATCCAGATGAAGGAAATTCTGTAACAACAACTACGGGTACTATGAACTTTACAAGTCCTGGTAGTTTATTTATATCTCGTATAGCATCAAGATATCAAAATTTTACTTGGACTAAAACTGGTGATATGTATAATCTACTTACAATTGGAGGTAACCAAGATTATACAGCGACAATTACAATGCCAAGTGGATTACCGCTGTTCGATGAGATAACCATTAAAGGAACGTTTCATGAGGCAATAGCCAGTAATGGATTTAATGATCATGTAACAGGTAATGGTGAAGAAAAATCAGATAATTTCTTATATGCTGAATTATAATAAAGGTAAATAAATGGCAAATTATATAACAACAAGTACAACAAAACCAACGACAGCTAATACTAGTCTCAGACTCGAAGATAAGGTGATGATTGGTGCGGATGCAGATCCTTTGGTTGCTTTGCATGTTACAGGCGAAACATATGTAACTACAAATATCACTGCATATTATTCTTCAGACATAAGTTTGAAAGATAATATCAGACCCATAGAAAGTGCTATTTTTAAGGTTAAACAAATAAGAGGTGTAGAATTTGATTGGAATGAAAAATCAACTGAGATACAACAAGAAAAAGGTCATGATGTAGGACTCATAGCTCAAGAAGTAGAAAAGGTTTTACCCGAAGTAGTTCAAATTCGTGAAGATGGAATCAAAGCAATTGCATATGAAAAGGTTGTACCGTTATTAGTAGAAGCCATAAAAGAACAGCAAACTCTTATAGAGGATTTATCAAATAGAATAAAGTCGTTAGAGGAAAGATAATGGCCATTCAAGATGGATTTAAAATATTAGGACTAACAATTTATGATGGTGGTGGTGGATTTGCTACTGGAACTGGAAGTTTATCAATGAGAGCACCAGGATCCCATTCTATTGGAGTAGGCAGTGGGTTTCTTGGAAGATATTATACCACTGATCCTGCAGGTGGTAGTACAGCAGGAGTAATTTATTCTGCATCAATTCAGGCACGAGGAAAAAATTATTCAAGTGGTTCTTGGGGATATCAATATGGTGGTAAACCGGCTCCAGGAGAATTTATTAGTGTTGGAATTAAAGGAACAGGATCAGGTTCAATAATATTTCCAACAATAGGACAAGATAAATCTATGTCTTTTTCTGATATAAATGTTGAGAGGGGAGTTGCGGCCACCAGTAAAGCAGATATACACGAGTTATATCAAGACTTCTCATCAATTGCAGGAGATGTTCATACGGATGTAACAGGTAAACCTAATTTTGATTGGTTTCAAGGAGGACCCCGTTCAGCATCATCAGCACAGAATTATCAATCACATCCAATTCGGTTAGATGAATTTTATGGTTCTAATTATTCTCAATATGGTGGTGTTGGTTGTCTTGGAATAGGAACACCTATAACAATGGCAGACGGAACTACAAAAAATATAGAAGATGTGAATATAGGAGATATGATAAGGTCAGCAACTGTTCCTGGTATGCCATTAGATTTTGATGAAGAAGATACTTGGTCAGTTTGGAGTGGAACACCACACGGAAACCCACCTGGTTCAGTATGGGCAACTGCATATTATGATATTCAAGAGATAAATCGAGTTACACCAGCAAGTGCAAGAGTAATGGACATTTATTTTGATTATTATGATAATTATTATTTAGTGAATGGTTCTTTAAAGGCAACATATGAACATCCATTTTTTATAATAAGAGATGGTAGTTATTATTTTAAAACAACAGCCAGTTTATTACCTGGTGATAAGTTATTTAAAACAAACAATGAGTTTGAAACAATAGAAACAGTTGAGTTCGTAAATGAACCATTAGAAACAGTTAATTTAAATGTAGAAAATTTAGATGTTTATTTTGGTGGAGGTTATTTAATGCACAATGTACATGGTAAGAGTTAATGAGTTATGATGTTTATTATGCCACAGGAGGTGGTTCTTTAGTATATGGTGGAAGTGATGTTTGGGTTAATAATTGGTTACGAGAAGTAGCCCCTAAACTTAATCATCCATCCAAATTACTAATTCATCGCCGTAGACCAGATTGGAATGATAAAGTAGAGTTCGATAGTCCAATAGAAGTTATGTGGCAAGGAGATAATCCAAAAGATTTTGAAAAAATCGCGGGAGATGCCCGTAAAATTCATATCTTACACGGATATTATACACCACATAAGATAATAGAAAATAATCAAGATAAAATTGATTCGGTATGTATTCATGTATCAGTTCAATTATCTTTAAATGCCGGTTTTCATTTGGGATTACCTAAATTGATGCATTTTTCAGCAAATAGAGCGTGGGAACGAAGAATTGCACAGATAGCTAAGAAAATTATGTGGATTGGTTTGGATAAAATTCCTTTACATGACCAAGTAGATATTATTGATATACCAAATTATTATGAATTTACACAAAATAAAAAAGTATGTATGAGTAATAGAGTAGGATATGCGGCACGCATGGAAACCCGTAAATCACCACATTTCTTAGAAGGTATTGATTCATACGCATTCACCGATTTAGAGGATTGGAAGTGGTGGAAAGAAAGATGTGGATATAAATTTGAAAAAACAAGATTATATCAATTTAACTATAAGAACATACATAGGTTCTTTAATAGAGAAGATTGGGGAATATCTCACAGCTGTCATCTACATGAACCATTTGGTTATTCTATATTCCAAGCATTAGATTATGGTAAACTACCTATATTACAAAAAGATTGGCTGTCAACCTACGAGTATCCATTCAGAGCTTTTAATAAGATAGAATTTGATGAACAAATAAAGAACATTTCAGAGTTATCAGAGAAAGAAAGACAGGGACATTTGGATGGATTGAGGGATTATTGTAGACAATATGATAATAAGGACGAGTGGATTAAACGATATTTAGAAATATATAATGAGTAGTATATATTGATCCGGGGTACACGATAGTGTGTAACACTATATATCGCGCAAAATCCTGAAAAACGGAAATTTCTTGCACATATAATATTTATTAGTGTTAAGGACACGCAACGGGACGCGTAGTTTACGATAAATCGTCTTTTCCACGCGAATTTTTTTGGAGAATTTTTTTGGCAACACCAACAGCAGGAACTAAACTATCATTAGGAAAACTCGGTAGAGCAACTGCCGTAGACAATTCCGATTACACTTCTAAAACAAGTTTAAATAGTTGTGCCAGAGATAGTTCAACTGGTAAGGCAAGTCTTAGTGATTTTTATATTGGTTCAGTAGATAATACTTTGGATGGTTATCCATATGTAGACGAACAGACAAATGAAACTTATACTATGACTTTTACCAACGAGAATAGTTTATTCCAATCTCGTATTGGTGGAAGAGCCGAAAATTTCACTTGGACTACAAATAACGCATCATTATTTAATATGAGTGGTACTGAAGATTATACCACACAATACAATGCAGGTGCAATATCAGATAATACTACACCGTCTGGAGTAACTCTGGAAAGTACTTTAGTTACAGACGGAGAGTTTGATAATTGGACAGGTGCAAATTTAGATGATTGGACAGAGAGTGGAACTATAGCTGAAAATGTAAGTGGGGCAACAGGAAGTGCATGTGAGTTTAGAAGTGATGGGGCATACATAGAACAATCATTTACAGTTCAAGGAAATTCTACTTATCAAATTAGTACTCTTGGAAAGACATCATCTGGTGGTGATGGAAATTATGATATTGAAATTAGTGGTAGTTATCATCAAAATACTTATACAGGAATAGCCTTTAATGGAGATTGGGGACAATTTCGTCATGATTTTTACACAAGTGGTTCAGTTGGAGTAAATCAAACTCTTAAATTGAAGTTTACGGCCAATGTTGCAAATTCTGTATATCCATTATTAGATACAGTAAAGTTTCAAAGATGGGAAGGTGCCCATATGAGTGATACAGATGTAACCATTACAGGAAAGTATCACGATGACGGTCAGAGTGATGGATTTAATGACCACGCAACTCGATATAATACTGCAATAAGTAAAGTAGTTGAAATACAAGATACTTATGGTGGTCTTGCAATTGCTTGTTTCTTACCAGGAACTTTAATACTTATGGCAGATAATACTTCTAAACCGATAGAAGAAATAAATGTTGGTGATGAGGTAATGTCATTGGATTTACCTGGACTTCCAGATGAAGATTTAGGATACCTTGAATGGAAATCATTTACGATGAGACCAATGGATGATGAAGATTTAGAAGGTTTGGTAGAAAGAAATCAAAAAACAGCATTTGTAGAAAATTTATTTTATGATTATATGGATGGATATTATAGTATAAATAATGGTTATTTAAAGGTTACGAGGGAACATGACCTTTTTACATATGCAGATAAAAAGTGGAGATGGAACACTGCCCGTGAATTAAAAGAAGGTATGAAATTATTAAATTTTTTGGGTGAAATTGTGAATATAGATTCTGTAGAATGGATAGATGGTGAAGTAGAAGTGATAAACTTTGATGTAGAACCATTGGATATTTATTATGCAGGTGGAGTATTAGTTCACAACAAAGGAGCAAGTTCTGAACCATAAATAATATGATTTGAGAATTTTTTTAACTATTTATTTAAGGATAATAATAGGTTTTATATGTCAATACTAAATCGTGGTTGGATTTACGATTCAATAACAAGAAATGAAGATTCAGGTTCAGTATCATATAGATGGACACATGGTGCCAACGACACTTATATGGGAAGTGGAATTATGTATTTTTCCATTCCATATTTTCTAAAGGCACGAGTATGTGTTTGTCTTGGTAGTGGTGGTGGATATGTGCCACGATTGATGGTTGATTGTGTTCACGAATTAAATGAAACTCAAATGTATGGTGAAGATAAATATGGTGAGGTTTATGTAGTAGATGCGACAAATGGTTTTAATGGTGAAGTTGATTGGTCTGATGAAGATAGTTTTTTACGAGAAAAATTTAATCCTAAATTTATAAACACAACAACTGAAGATGCATTTTATAACTTTTTCGTTAAACGAGATGTTAAGATTGATTATTTACATATAGATGCAGACCATACCTATGAGGGTTGTAAACTTGATTTTGATTTATACTCTACAATAATGAATGAAAATGGAATTATATCAATACACGATACAGATAGAAAATATTGGGAAAACTTTGAAACTTATGATGGAGAGGAACATGATTCCTGTACGGGTCCAAGTGAGGCTGTAAAGGAAATAAGTGATGAATGGGAAGTATTTAATTTATTTGATTATAAAGAAAAGAATGAAGTATTGCCTTCTTCTGGATTAACTTTATTGCGGAAAAAAGATGAAGTATAAAATAACAAAGTTTACCGAAGAAGAAAAACAAGATATACTTGAACGATATGGTGAATGGATGAAACCCGAAAATATAGTTTGGGTAGAAAAGGAATATAAAGATTCTTTTGCATCTTTAATTGGATTATTGGGAGGCGATGGAATTATACAAATACAGAAAAAAATAGAATCATTTATATTTGCAAAAACTTATGCAGAAAAGATATGGATATTGGAAAAATTAAAAGACCATCAAATGCATTCTTCACCATATATTGAAAGTAGAATAGGGGAATATCCAATAAAAGATTTTAATGATGAAACCAAACAAAGAATTTTATTGGAAGAAATGGAAGGTGGTGGAGTAGATGGCCAAGGATTTTTAAGTGATTTTATAGAGGAGAGAATAAAATTAGAGAATT
>Ga0209756_1002795_pt1 | contig 14688 bp, 29 predicted proteins | sample ETNvirenome_6_85_FD_184071 | JGI IMG/M metagenome (GOLD analysis project Ga0209756, IMG submission 184071) | Marine viral communities from the Pacific Ocean - ETNP_6_85 (SPAdes) (version 3) | ecosystem: Environmental > Aquatic > Marine > Oceanic | place: Pacific Ocean | collected 2013-06-19
TGAAAATCGGTGACTTGGTAAAATTCTGTCCCGACGACTCGATTGCCCGAGCGCCGGCGAATCGCCCTCTTGGGATTGTTGTACAGGTGGGCGTCGTCCACCCTGGCCATTGGGATAAAGGACTCCAGGCGGTAAAGGTGCTTTTCCCCGGCAGCAACACTCCCTGTTTGTGTAAAGCTAAAGACTTTGAGGTTATAAGTGAAAATCGGTGACTTGGTGAAACTTGAGGGCGGATCTGTGGGGCTGATTATTAAGGTTTATCGAGGGCGACCGCGTCCCTTTCCCTCTACCCCTGTTCGACTTGTCCAGTGGCTTTCCGATGGGGTGGTCGAGGATGTTGGAATCTATGATCCAGTGGAAGTAATCAATGAAAATCGGTGACTTGGTAAGGAAGCTGTACGATCAGGAGGATCTCCTGGAAGCCGGGCTGGGGCTCATCATCATGGTAGCAAGGGATGCGGCTGTAGACCGGCACCAAGCGAGATACAAGATTCAATGGTCAAACAACTATGGCACGTTCTGGGCACCAGAAGATAAGCTGGAGATCGTAAGTGAATATCGGTGATTTGGTGAGGCTTGATCGCGAAGGATTTGAGACCTCCAAATGAAGAGTAGAGAATGCCCAAGAATTGGGGATATTGTGCGAATCCCTGCTGAAATGAACAGAGCGGGTACGGTTGTGGCTTGCGTGGGGATCCATCTTTACGTTCGCCATTTCACAGGACCTCCCGGACTGGCGCTCGCACGCCGTGATTCGGTGGAGATTATTTCTCGTGCCAACAATCGCTGACTTGAAGCGCGGATCGTTGGTTCGGTGGTGGGCTTCGACCGAGCCCGCAAACCGCCACGACATTGACGAATTGGGGATTGTGACAGGAATCCCGGGAGATCATTGGAGCGGCGATTATCGTATTGTATGGGCCATAAGCAAGTCCGAAAGCCACCATAGCCCTGAAATGATTGAGGAATCTGTGCATCAGGGACAGATGGAGATTGTGGGATGATGCCCAAAGTAGGACAGTTGGTTCGGTGGTATGATAATCCCGTGCTAAACCCCGAGGGCGAGCACTGTGATATTGGGATTGTGAAAGAAGTTCAGATTGATGGCGAGAGCTTCTTCGGCAACGATGAATATGAATACACGGTGGTTATTGATTGGTGTAAAGGACCGCACGAGTCTTTTCACGATCAGCAAGAGTATGAAGAGTCCATTCGCACCAACGAGATTGTGGTGGTAGAAGTTCTAAAATGAAAAATGACGCATTCTTTGCCGAACTGTATCGGGAGAATACGAAAAAGGACTTGACAAATCCCGCAAGGGATGGTATACTATAGTCACAATCGAGGTTTAGGAGACTCTCAAGTGTTTGGCGATATTGAAGAACAAATTACACAAGCCGCATTGGATCGATTGACCGAAGATCGAAAGACCGTTGGCGCAACACCTCCCGAAGTGGAAGAACTGCTTTCTTCGCTGGGTGTTTTCTGGGATGAGGAAGAGAATTGCTACTTCTGTATGACCGCTTATGTGGCTGAACTGAATCACAACATTCTTGGCGACTTGGTTCCTCGTGAAAACTACGCCTGACAATCGTTACATAGTTCCGTGGCCCCCGGTTGTTTGGGTTGCGCCTGTTTCAGGTAAGACCTACGCGGGCTCGGGTGGTGTTCACATTGAGGTGGATGCTGGCACAACCAGAGAAGATATTCTCGAGTTTTTCTGCTGGGGCGACGAGGCCCGAAAGTATTGGGATCCTTCCTACTCAGAAGAGAACAATTCGTGGGAAGTGAAAGGCTCAAAGGGCAATAAGTATACTGTGACGCAAAAGGGACCTGCCTGGACGTGTCAGTGTACTGGCTACCGCTATCGTAAGACTTGTAAGCACATCGAAAACCTCCGAATTCTCTTTTCTTCTTGACAAGACGGCTCCGGTCTGGTATACTGTAGGTACGATGAAGGAAGGGACACCGATGCTCAATCGAATTAACAATGTTCTGGGGCGAATCGAAATTGCCGAGGACAAGAGTTCTTGGGATTTTGGATTTCTGGAATCTATCCGAGATCAGCTGGCTCAGGGGCGCACTCTTTCTACCAAGCAGCAAGACATACTTCAACAGATTGAGGGTCGATGGTCAGACGAGGCTTTGAGGGCTCGCGGCGAATGGCATAGCTCTTGGGACGATGAGAAGGAAGAACGCTTTTCTATCGCACTTCAATACTACTATAAGACTGGCTATTACTCCAGCCTCACGACCAAATATCTTGGTGCGGATCATACGCGCCGAGGAGTCCCTACTGAAAAGGAATACAACAAGCTGGTATTGAACAAGTACGCACAGGGAATCATCCGAAATGTGACCGGAGAAACAAAGTTTCCAGCCGGAACAACGGCTCAACTGCGTCAGGCCGGCTCGCAGGCACCAGCTCCGGTTGTAATTTTGAAGAATTGTGAGGACGCAACTCGTGTGACTTCATTCGCTAAGGGAGCAAAGCCAATTCAGGTTTTGCTGATTGGAAGCGCAACTCCGTTTTGGACTGAGGAACGCTATCTTAAAAAGGCAAAAAAGAGAAAATAAGATCGCACTTTGCGATCTTTGTTAAGGGTGTGGGTTATATTAATATAATGGATTCAATGACAATCTTGAATCCCTGGCGGCATGAAACCTCAAGAAATTATGGACCATGCCGAAGTCAAAATGTGTTGACAGTTGTCTAGGACGCAATCCCCGAAAAGTGATTGCCCCCTTAATTTTAACTTTAAAAAAGGAAAAAGAAAATGAGTTGGTCCGGGACCGTAACGTGTAGTAATTGCTACACGCGGGGTCATAACATTACAAGTTGTCCAGACCTCAAGGCGGCGTGGGAGAAAGATCCCGGAAGCTGGCCGGGGAAGATGTGGGCATCTTATCAGGCTCGCAAGGCGCAACCAAAGACGTGCGGCTATTGTGAGGAAGAAGGGCACACCCGCGCAGGGTGTGTTTACAAGAAGCGACACAAGCAGATTTACGGAGAGGACTTGCTTCTTTTCCGGCACGCTCTGGCGAAGTGGGTGCGCGAGGAAGCCCCGAAGCCCGGCGCTTTGATTCGGATGGATGGTCTGGCATACAATGATGGAGAACACTGGTATACCAAGGATCAAGAGAGTTACGTTCCCCCCGTTGGCCTTCTTATGTCTATCGAAGTGCCCCAGATGATCACCCATTATACGTCAATAACGGATAGTGGCGAATGGATGGGATCCCCGAGGATTGGTTCCCTGCAACTGCTGGGGGCTCGCAAGGCGAATCGATGGTCATACGGTCATCACCTCGCTTCAATTACTTTTCCTGACATTCCGGGCATCATCCCAAGATACGCTAAGCGTTGGGGCGGGACGATTGTGGATCGTCGGGAACGTCTGGAAGCATCTAGCTGGGAAACTGTTTCCCCTGGTCACAGCACCATTGAAGTCCAAGATATGGTCAATCTGGACTGGATTAAGAACTGGACGAAGGAGCACTTTGCGGCCCCGGCAGAAAACACCCTTGGTAATTTTAGGGAGTACACTGATGAGCAACGCAATCAGATGAGAATGTATATTAATGGGGATCTCAGTCTTTCTGAAATGAAGGACCCGGAACTTCCCAAGAGTGATAGTTACTAATAAGGGATGTTTATTTCTCTTGACACGGGGGCTCTCGTGTGGTACTATAAGGACAATGCAGGGGCGCTGGAGCCGCTGAGCGAAGGAACAAAATATGTCGATTGATTTCAAGAATCTTCTCACGGTTCTCCCGCACGTTACAAGTGCAAATCACCCTGTCCTGCTGCGTGGTCGGCACGGCATTGGTAAGTCCTCAGTGGTTTACCAGTATGCCGAATCTCTCGGTCTGCCGATCGTGGAACGCCGCGCCAGTCAGATGACGGAAGGTGATCTTCTTGGTCTGCCGAAGGTTGAGGGAAGTGTTACTTCCTTTTGCCCGCCCGACTGGTTTGCCCAGGCTTGTAATGAGGCGGTTCTTCTCTTCCTCGATGAGGTTGACCGCGCGACTCTGGAAGTGCGGCAGGGCATCTTTGAGCTTTGCGACAGTCGTAAGCTCGCTGGAAACACCCTGCACCCCGAAACTCTGATTTTCGCTGCGGTGAATGGCGGAACGCACGCGGGTGCGGCTGCCTATCAGGTGGGTGAGATGGATCCGGCGGAACTCGATCGTTACACTGTGTTCGATGTTGAGCCGTCCATTGACGATTGGCTTACTTGGGCGCGTGGGAACTGCGAGCCCCTGGTGGTGGACTTCATCCGTAATAACACCGAGCACCTTGAGCACAACGACGACCCGGAGCCGAACAAGGTTTATCCGTCCCGTCGTTCGTGGGTTCGTTTCAGCCAGACCTTGGCAGTTGCGAATGTGCTGGAAGCGGGCGAGTCCAATCCGATCGTTTACTCGCTGGCGTCTGCCTACCTGGGATTTGAGGCTGCGGTGTCTTTCAATGACTTCGTGGCGAACTACTCCAAGGTTGTGACGGTTGCCGACATTCTCGATAAGGGCAAGCTGCCGGATATCGATATGAACGCGCACTGCGCTCTTATTGATAAGATGGGCGCGAGCGACCGATTCGCCAACGTCCTTAACGAGGATGAACTGAGCAATCTGGCGGCATACTTTATGTCCCTCCCGTCGGAGGCGGCAATGAAGCTTTGGACTACGGTTGGTCAGGCCAATCAGGAGAACGCCATTAGCCTCCATTCCGCACAGGCGTCGGATGGTCGCGCAGTCGGTCACTACCTCGTTGAGATTCTGACGGGCGATAAGGCTTAGTTGTGGAGGCTGCTGTTAAGGGAACCTAATTTTCCTTGACAGCAGCCGTCCATTGTGGTAATATATAGATACTGAAGGAGGCACCACGAGTGACCGAAGAGACAAAGACCGAAGAGACTTCTATTGAAGAAACGGATGATACTCCGTTTGACCTGAGAATCCATGTCCACAGACTGTTGATGGACGAACCTTTCTTTGCGGCCCTTTCGCGCCGCATGGATAAGAGGGCTACTAAGGCGATTCCAACTGCTGGCGTGATGGTAACTGAGCAAGGCAAGCTGGAAATGGTCTACAATCCTGACTTTTTCAAGCCGCTGAGTGATGAGAGCCGAAAGGACATTCTCAAGCACGAGTTTTACCATATCGTCTTTCAGCACGTTACGGGCGGACGATTCCTGTCCTTCCGCGATATGAGTCCGAACGAGCGCAAGATTCATAACATTGCGATGGACCTTGCTATCAATGGCTACCTGCCGCATCTGCCGGAAATGGCGTGCGTCCCAGGAAAGGGACCATTCGCGCATCTGCGGTCACACCAGACTGCCGAACATTACTTGAAGGAGCTTCGCAAGATGCAAAAGGAAGGCGAAGACGGCGGCGAAGGCGGAACACCCGGCGAAGGCGGAACACCCGGCGAAGGCGGCGGCGGTAACGGCAAGGGAAACCCCCTGGACGGAATGGACTCTTTCGATGACCACTCCGGTTGGGATGAAGTTGACGAGCAGACAAAGCAGATTGCCGAGGAGCGAGTCAAGGAGTTCATTAAGGATGCCGTTGATGAGGCGAATTCCTCAAGTCGAGGTTGGGGTAGTGTTCCGAGCAGTTGCCGGAAGGAGATTGTTGCGGGCATCACTCGCAAGGTTGACTGGAAGAAGGTGCTTCGCTACTTCGTGAAGCAGAGCCAGAAGGCAAATAAGAAGTCTTCGATTCGTAAGATCAACAAGCGGTATCCCTACCAGCATCCAGGCAAGAAGTCTTCGCGCACTGCGAAGATCGCGATTGCGATTGATCAGAGCGGTTCCGTTTCAGACCAGATGCTTGCGTCCTTCTTCAATGAGTTGAACAGTCTGGCAAAGATTGCCGAGTTCACCGTGATTCCTTTCGACACTCGTGTTGACCCGGATAAGAACTGGGTCTGGAAGAAGGGAATGAACCGAAAGCGTGAACGCACGATGTGTGGCGGAACGTGCTTCGATGCGCCCACCAAGTTCGTCAACGATATCGGCGGCTTTGATGGTCTTATCATTTGCACGGATATGGAAGCCCCGAAGCCGGTTCGCTGCAACGTCCAGCGTCTGTGGATCACCGATGAGTTCAGCGGCAATCGTCCGTATTTCAACCCGAAGCCGGAACGAATGATTATCATTCCGAACGACAACGACTAACTAAAACACAAGAATAGAAAGAAGGAAACCCTTGGCTGAACTGGCTGGATTTTTTGCTTTTGCTGCCGTGTGGGTAGCTGGAGCACTCTGGGTTTATGAGGAGAGCCTGTAATGGAACTTTGGGATACGTGCAATTCACTGCGCTATGGTTTTGACGAAGAGTATGATCGAATGATCTTCGAGGATGAAGAACCACAAGAAGTGGACGCCGAAGAAGAAGAACTTTGGTGGATGGATACACAGGGATAAAGAATGATTGCAATTTTGATGATTTTGATCGGCTTTATGGCCGTTTTCGCGGACTAAACAATGAGTAGACGCAGAAACAATATGGTGCTTCAAAAGTGGAAGGCTGGCAAAGCCGCCAACTCCCACACCGGAGCACTTTCCACAGACGGAACCAGCCTGTTTTCGTATGGGCTGAAGATTGGTTATCGCGCCGAGTCAGGAACTACCATTTTGGGGGATTTCACTTCCCCCGGCGGCGACTTTCGGTCGATGACCACTTCGTGCCACGTTGGAAAGGCTCGCCGTGTCGCAGACCACGTTATGCATCCCGTAGTGTTTCAGAATTCGGAGTTCAAGAATGATCAAGGTTGAACTAACGGATGACGAACTGATTACAATTATAAGTTTTCTAGCTCGCTCTATCCGGGATTCAGGTAGTCTATCTGAAACCCAACTGTGGAAGAAGTTGCGGGAGGCTCGAATAGAGTATCAAATGTCGCCCGAATTCCGTAATTCAGTTGCCGACGCAGTGGGCGAAGGCGATTCGCCTTGTGAAGGTTGTGCGGGTTGTCCGCCTGCTTCCGAAACCAACAACGAACAAACAATAGCCTTGGTGAACCCATTTGATTTGCCGGCTGGAGAATACGAAGATGACTAGTGTTTACGGTTCGCCTTACGCGAACAATATCAAAAACATGCACAACAGCGAAGTTACGGCACTTGCAAAGAACCGATTTACTGACGCTGAAACCCAGATGGCGATTGCCAAGCATTACTACAAGCTAGGGCAAACCTACCTTGCGGGAAACCCCAACATCACCGACGAAGCAGCCAAGGAACTGTGGAGCAAGCGTGGCTACGTTTTGAAGGCGACGTTGCTTTCCACTGGTAGAATCAAGTTGAAGAAGGAAGAATACGCGGAAGTGTACCGCAAGTATTTCAAGAACAACAAGCGTTCGCACTGGCGAATGATGCAGGCGTTCTTCGGCGGGTATGGGTACTGGAGGGTCCACAAGCAAGATACTAATGATACTCCAACTGAACTGCTTGACGAGATTTACGAGGATTTGCCAGAGTCGGAGGGCTCCGGCACTTACACTTTGGAGCGGTTCATTAATCATCCGAATTGCTCGCTGAATCTTGCGCTGCGGATTTCTACGATAAGGACACCGGCGAGCCACGGAGGCTACTACGCGCAAACTTTTGATAGTCTTCGCCAGAAGGCTTTGCTCAAGGTCGCGGAAATCACGAAGCGCGACGGACTCGATGCGCGGTAATTTTTAGGTTTTGGTACAAACCTTCAGAGGCACGCCGTGGTCAAAGGCAAACTTTACAGAGTTTCTAATCTAAACAAGAACAAGCACTACAATGTCTTGGCTGCCCACACCTACACGGAACCACGGTTTTTGTGGGCAGCCAATAGAGCATCACCCGAATGGGACGAGTATGCAGCTTGGATCGATGGTGATTTGTTTCTTGCGCTTGGTAAAGCCGAACAGTTGGGTTATCAGGCTCCCTCTTATTGGGTTGCTGCGCCCAATGGGCATAAATACAAGATCACCGGGCCGACACGAAAGGCGTATTTCCGGCGGGTGTAAAACGTAGCCCTTTTTTCCTTGACACAGAGCCCCCGTTGTGGTACTATAAGGACAGTGGGGGGCGATGAAGCCCCCCGACGTGTGCAAGGAAACCCCTTAATGTCTCGATCTTTCAATGGTAACAACGCTTTCGCTCTGGCGAACGGAAAGCGGCTGGCTGCCGATTCGACGCACGGCGTCACTTGCACTTTCATGGGTGGTTGTGGTGTGTTCGATCACAACATTTCAAAGAAGCACGAAAACCACTGGCTCTGCGAGCGGCACGGTGGCGCGAACAAGAACACTCGCGAAAGCGCCAGAGATGAGGAGTTCCGCAACGGGATCCCCGGTGAGGAGCGACGGATGCGCTTTGCCCGCCTTCGTGCAAAGCAGCGAAAGGCCAGTGCCTACACCAAGCACATTCCGTCGTTCCTCGACAAGCCGGATCCCGAAGTTGCTGCCCGCGCGCGACTGCCGGGAAGGCCAAAGCCCGCGAAGAGGGCGAAGCCGACGATCGACCCGGAAGCCGCAAAGCGAAAGGCGCAGAAGGAAGCGATGGAGCTTCTGGGGCTCACCGAGCAGCAGGTTGCTGACTTCCAGGCGCTGCTGAACGCAGGCAACAACCGATGATTCAGACTCTCACACTTCGACAGGCCGAGGAACTCTGCATGGACTACGAGATTCCTTACGAATGGTCTTTCGTCCTTTACCGGTCTGCCTTGAACGTCCAAACTCACCTGTTCAACTAAATGACTCCACAGGAAAAGGTCGAACAGGACTACGACGAGCTTCGTCGGTTGTGTGCGGCAGCAAACGAGGCCCTTCTGGAGTTCAGCTGCAAGCTGGACACGATGGCTAGCGATGCTAACTGCGAGCGGGACAATGGCGGAGAATGGAATGGGTTGTTCGAGATCATGGAGGGAATCGATAACATGCGCGAGCAGCTTGACGATGCACACAATCTGGTGAGCATTGTTGAGGAAACATATCACGGGGACAGCAACTAAATGACTACCGAAAAGGTTGACGACTACGAAGCACGCTTCCGCTGCGCCTATGATAACGAGAATTGGCAAGAGGCGGTTGCTGTGTGGGGAGAGTGCGGTCGGAACGACAAAGACCTAACGGTAAAACTTCACGAGCGCATTCGGAACGAACTCCTCGAACTCCTCCTCGATGCCCACGGGATCTCTCCCTTTCGGGTCAAGAAGCCCCGGCGTGTCGGACGAGATTTCCCCGGTTCCTACAAGAAGGACAACGACTAAATGAAGATGGTTCTCGTTTTCGATACCGACGATCGCGACGGTATGAAGAGTTGCTTGAAGATTTTCAAGCAGCTTGCCCGTGATAACGGGTTGCTGGACGCGATGGCTAAGATTGACGACCCGAAGTTCGGAAAGATCGAGTTCATCAAGATGCTTCAGGACTTCGATGTGTTTAGCCAGGATTGTGAACGCAAGACCAGCACGCATCCCACGCTGGATGGAAACCTGCGACTCCGGGACCTCAAGGAATTCGCGGATTATGCCTTCAGTATCAAGTCCCAAAACGACCGTTACATCACGAAGTGGAAGTGATCATAGTGGGAGACTTGGTGCGGCTAGCGCCCAGACCGGGCGTCAAACCGCCTCCGTCGCGAAACATCGGAGTCGTTATTGACTTCGTTGGGCTTCAGAATACCGGATGGACCGACCCGAACGAATTGTGCGCCAAAGTTCAATGGATGGGCGGGAGCCAGACAGTAACAGGGCTTTCAATGTTGGAACGAGTGTGATGATGAGGGACAAAGACCATCTCGGAAAGCCGCTTTTGAAGGTGGGGGATATTGTTGGGTCAACCACTTGCGACGACGACCCCGGCACAGTAATAAAGATTCTTCAAGTGAACGCAAACGGTCCTTACGTTGTGAAAGTCAAGTGGTTCACTTGGGGCGGCGGGATAGCAACAGAAGAATACATCACCGAGCTTCGGCTTGTGAGTGGAGTATAATGATTCAAGTTGGCGATTTGGTATATGGCTATTTCTCGCCCCGTCTGTTGGGTATTGTGGTCCAAGTTGGAAATCCTCCGGTTTTCTGGGATGAGGAGTCCGCGTTGGTGGCTTACGCCGATGGCTCGCGAGCATGGGAACCCCTCGACGGTCTTAGAAAGGTTTAGAAAATGACAGCACTTCAGCGAAAAGCAATTCTCATCAAGGACAAGTTCATTTGCCACAAGAAGAACGGCAAAGGCAACACCCTCATTTTCAGCCGCAACCATCCCACGGCAAAGTTCGTGCGCGTTGTGGTGGATTCCGGGATTGACAAGACCAGCGGAAAAATCGTCAGCAAGGCAGGCGTCAAGCTCTGCTATGTAAATCGTCAGAAGAGTTGGCGTGTGATCACCACAGAAGCCTTCACGACCAACACCGGGCTTGTCAAGATCATCCGGCTCAAGGAAGCAGCAGAAAAGTCTGTGAAGACTTGTAAGCACTGCAAGGCCAAGAAGTTTACGGCAAAGACCGGAAACGTCGTTTGCGCCAACGCATGCTGGACAACGTGGTCGAGGTCGAAGAAGCCCAGCAAGCCCATTCCGGCCCCGAAGAAGAAGCCCAGCAAGCCCTTGCGCCGTGTTCGGGCAGCCCCACAAACCAGACCAAGATACAAGATAGAAATCTTGCCAGGAGATTTGGTCACGGTTGAACAAGTTTCTTCAGAAACAATCGTACAAGATTTCACCGGAAGTATCCTGGGTGTTGTGACGAAAGTGGAACCGGGCGGTTATGTCCACACCAACTGGACCGCCAACACGAGTCATCTTGAAGCATATTTTTTGCCGTCAGACGTTATCCACTATGTGCACGCTCAAGGAAGTCCATCCTACCGTTTCAAGGTGCTTTCCCGTTCAACAGAATGGAAAAAGATTTAATGAATGATATCGCGCCCGGGGATCTTGTCAGGTGGCAGTCCCGTGGACCGGCGACAGACTACATTGGGGTGATAATCCGTCTTGTGGCCGATGGCTTTGAAGTTGCGTGGTTCCCACCCAATCGAGAAAGCCTTGATCATCAATGGGCCGACGGCGGGAGCAGTCAGGCCGTGTCAATCATTCCCTATTGTAAATTCGACGTAGAAGATCATCCACACTTGCGCCTAGTCAGCAGAGCCATTGGCCGCGAGAACAAGAAAAATCTTCAGACATAATGTCAGAAAAATCTTCACAGAAGTTAAAGCCCGGAATGCTGGTCCGATGGAACCCGAACAATACCCATGCCTCAAAGAGCCTGGGAGTTGTGCTTCCCGCCAAGAAGGGTTACTTCGGACAATATGGATCCACTGATCAATTCGTTGATGTCTATTTCGATGACCGATGGTTGAGGTCTGTAACCGATAGGTTTGCAATCGGGCATCTGGTCATCATTGGAAACGTCGGACAAGAAAAATGACAGAAGAAATCCTCTCAAAAAAAGTGTCGGAGATATCTTCAGAAAAAAAGACTCAAGAAATCTTCACAGGAGACTTGGTCACATTTATCCACAGAGTAAACCAACCCAATGAAGTGGTGGTCCTCGTTGATCCCAATATCCTTGGCCTTGTAATGGAGACAATCCCTTGTGATCAATGCAACAGCGAAGATAACTGCTCGGCATTGAGTATTCGGTGGTGTGATAAAGACATGCATAAGTATGGGATTAACTATCAACGTCAATACTTGTGCTCGAGATTCCCTCTAAGAGGGGGAGAGTCCCGATCGACGGTGCGCTTTAAGGTGGTAAACCGGGCAATCAGGCCAGATGAACAAAGGGGGGATTGAGAGCGTGTGCATTACTGCTGTTTTTGAATATTGTGTTTCTCTAGTTGTGGCGGAATGCGGTGGTGCGATTTGGGGCGATTTAAGGCACCCCCAAAAACAGCCATTATCCCCCTAAATACGCCGCACACGCAACTAAAAAGGTTTCAGCACGCAAGCATCCTAACACCCCGGGATCACGAGGGTTTGCCGTCTATCTCCCCTAAGCGACGACCTAATGAAACCCCAGTGATTCCAGGCACTTAGCGATATGCTTTTTTTTCAATCAAAAGACGAAAACAGTTGACTTCTCTGGCCAGTCTGGTAGAATACAGGCAATGAGAGTGACGCAAGGCAACAACGGGAACAGCAAAAGAGTTTACAATCTCTTGACAACGTTTTCCTTGACTTTCCCCGCCATTCTGGTATAATTAAAACAGTTGAGGGGCACTAGAGCCGCTCAACAAAGGTCCCGAAAGGACATTTTTGATATGACTGACGTTTTCATCGTCACCGATTCTTCCTCCGACGACACCGTCGCTTTCTCCAACATTGGAACGGCGCTGGATTACGTCCGCGATACGCACGGGGACATTAACCCGGGCGGTTCGACTCTCATGCTCCAGGGGTCGGCGGGACCTGTTCCCGCGACCAATAAGGCGGTTAAGGCCGCGCCCGGTCGCGTGCTTCGCTTCGAGGCTGCCGGCGCGGACGCCGTTAGCAAGGTTGCAGCGGTCCAGAGTAAGCTGGATGGCGCAATTCAGGCGTGCGTTGGGTTGGGCATTGACCCGCTCAACGTGGCTAAGGTCGCGGAATTGCAGGAGGATCTCGCTTCGGCTCAGGTTGCGGCACAGTCCGAGTGTGATGACTCCACCGAGGAGATCGTGATCACCCGGCTTACCCTTCACAAGCGTCCGAAGGCTGCCGCCTCTAAGTAGGAACCCTATCCTGGGGCGGGTTATTCCGCCCCAGTCCCCCGGACGATAGGCCATAACCTAACAGATAGCAAAGAGAAAATAACATTAAAGTCCTAACATAAGCGGCTAAAACCCGCGTGAAAAACCAATGTTGCCAACGCGGAGCATTGGAACATAACTCTCCGGCCCGGTGCGAAAGCACCGGGCCTTTTTGTTTTGTCTCCTTTAAGCGCGGACTAAATAAAACATTAACGATTTCAAGTAGTTAAGAATTTGCTTGTGATAGCATAGGGGTGCCCCCCCCTCCCCCCGGGGGGCGCCCGAATGTATGTGCTAGATAATAGGGGTGTGCTAATGAGTTGCCTAAGTACGTTAAAGATACGCAGCAAATTTTTGAAACTTTTTCTTAACCGCAAACCGGCAACTATTTATAATAAAGCAGAGGGGCCCCAAAAATCTGGGGAAAAAATTATGAAAATATCAAAAGCAAAATTACGACAAATCATCAAAGAGGAAATCCGCCGGGTTTCCGAAGCGGGGCAAATGGGACTTCCTGGAATGCCTACCCACGACTTGAGCGCCCTAGCAAATGCTCTCAGTTGGGTGGAGGATATTGCGGACGGTGATCTGGATCGAGCCAGGGACATCGGAGGCGAGACCGAAGAACATGCTGCATTTATTCAGCAGAAGATAGATGACGGCACCATTGATGAGCTGCTCTCTACAGCCGCGGGCGTTAAGGCCCTCGATGATGCGGAGATCTTATACCCGGCCGTCAACGTCAGTCCTTACGGCTATCAGTGGGAGCAGGTTACAGAATTCGATATGACGCCCGAGGAGGCCGAAGATCCGGGCTATGTGGAGATATTTTACGATGATGAGTTCCCGGCCGCAAAGAGCCTGTCGGCATTTCTACAAGCAGCTGCTGAAGCTGGGGTTGATCCCGCCGAGGCTCATGATGCATTGGAAGGGCTGGATATAGACGACCTTATGGCGCGAATTCAGGCTTTCGATAGTGCTGCCCAGGGCCAGGGCCTCCAAGAGTCACGACGCCGTCGGCGTCAATCAAAATTGTCAAAATTGCGACGTCGTCGCTAAATCATTAAAAGGACCAACACGGTGAAACTCACCAAAGCAAAACTAAAGCGAATCATCTTGAAAGAGATTGAACAAATGGGACTGGCTTTTTCTGGTCCAGAAGAAGCCATACAGGCCCTCAAAGCTGCGTCTGGCCAATATCTCGATGGCCCCTTGAATATAAAGGTCAGCAGGGGCAACGCTGTGCTCTCTTATGCGGGCAATATGGGGTCAGATGTGAGAGGAATTGATAAAGTGCTGGCAGCTAACGGAATCCCGTCGGTTGAAGAACTAAAGTCAATTTTCCCCGGCGCCGTTGAGGACGGGTCCCCTGATTATAGGTGGCGCCTAGAGCTTCCTCTTAAATAACAAAAGGGCCAACACAATGAAACTTACAAAAGCAAAACTAAAACGACTCATCAAGGAAGAACTGGAAGGTCCTGGTGACACCTACGACTTTCTAATATACTACAAGGGGATGTATAGGTCCTCCCCCTCGAGCCCAGTGGCGTATGTGACCGGTGTGCCTCTCGACAAGTTAGACACATCAGACTTTGTTAAATTCAAAGAAGAAGGCTACAAGAGCCCGGAAAGATTCCTTAAATTAAAGCCAGAGTTTATGGAAGAGTTGGGGTTCGAGGGGCTCTGGGCCCGTCAGCTTGAGGAAGGGCTGCCCGAGTCCATCCAAATTACCGCCAATTACAATCTTCGTACCGGAAAACTTACGCCGCTCCCACGGGCAGTGCTGCCTCGAATTATAGCCTACAAACCTTAAGGAGCAGCATAATGAGGCTCACCAAAACAAAACTCAAACAGCTCATCAAAGAAGAGATTGAAGCCATCACCGAAGAGGAAGAAAACCCCTTAGAGGATCCGGCTAATGCGGAGCGGGCGATCTGGGCTGGCTACGGCCGCGATCCAGAACAAGCAACCTATG
>Ga0209756_1002798_pt1 | contig 14654 bp, 20 predicted proteins | sample ETNvirenome_6_85_FD_184071 | JGI IMG/M metagenome (GOLD analysis project Ga0209756, IMG submission 184071) | Marine viral communities from the Pacific Ocean - ETNP_6_85 (SPAdes) (version 3) | ecosystem: Environmental > Aquatic > Marine > Oceanic | place: Pacific Ocean | collected 2013-06-19
ATACTTGAAATGCTTTCGTGGTGAGATATAAGTCAGACAAATTTTGAGAAACAAATAAGAATTTCTTCAAAATTTTAGCAATATACCACCCCAATAATATATTAACAAGAACAGATGCCGATAATATTATATATATCATCTGTTTTTGTCCAAGTCTTGTTTTTGCTGATCCAATTCCTGGCGAGCATCCTGAATGAATTCTTCAGTTAGTTCGCCAGTCTTTGGTTTACTTGGTTGTTTTCTGGCTGTTGTGAACTTCGTTAATAATTTTACAAGTCCTTTAGGCGCAGAACAACCCGGACATTCGGTAACCGTTTCATCTGATAAATGAAATACTACCGAAACCTCCTCGCATTCTGTACAGCGGTAGCTATACCGCGGCACTATTTCTTCTCTAATTCAAGCAGTCTTTTGTGAATGTCGCCCAGGTGCTTTTCCATGCCTCGCGCTTGTTCGCGCATTGCAGGTCGCAGAATTCCATCAATAAGTTCTCTTATGGCTGCTTCTGTTAAGTATTTGGGTTCTTGTACTTTTTTAAACATTTTCTTCTCCTTCCTCTTCTTCAATGGTAAATGCTGGCGTTACGCCCTCAAGTGATACCACCGGCGGATTTGTTACCACCAAAGTTGAGTGACTCTGATCCTCTGGATCAAATTGAAAGTCCATTTCTAGTAGGACTGGAACAATATCACTCTGTTCCATTAATGATTTTTGAAGAGCCATCATTAGGGCTCCTAGTGCTTGGTTTGATAATTTCATTTTAATTCTCCTTTTATTAGTTGTAAATCGGTATCATACATCATAGCTGCCAGCTCTTCAAACGAAACTTTAGGCTGCCAATTTAATTTTTCTTTAGCTTTGGACGCGTCTCCCAGTAAGTAGGGTACTTCGTGAGGTCTAAAATAGCGCGCGTCTATCTTCACATAGTCCTCATGGTTTCCGAGACCGGCATACCTAAAAACAGAGTCTAGAAACTCGCGCACAGTGTGCGATTCCCCCGTCGCAATCACATAGTCGTCAGCCTTTTCTTGCTGCAGCATAAGCCACATAGCCTCGACATAGTCGCCGGCGAAGCCCCAATCCCGACGAGCGTCAAGATTTCCTAAACGCAATTCTTTTTGAAGCCCCAGCTTAATGCGGGCCGCGGCCATAGTAATTTTTCTTGTGACAAAGGTTTCGCCGCGGCGGGGGGATTCATGGTTAAATAAAATTCCACTGGAAGCATGTAAATTATAAGCTTCGCGGTAATTTCTCATCAAATTGTGGGCGAACAATTTAGCACACGCATAAGGAGATGCTGGTGTCATCAATGACTCCTCAGTGTAAGGCACAACGGGGTTATCTCCATACATCTCGGAGGAGGAGGCCTGGTAAAACCTAGCCTCTGGACAAACTTGTTTATAAGCGTTCATAAGTCTCAGTGTCCCCATCGCGACCGAATCTACCGTTTCTTCAGATACATCAAAAGACACTCGTACGTGTGACTGCGCAGCTAAATTATAAATTTCATCTGGCATATACTTTATAAGAAGCTGCCAGAAGCGCCCAGCATCGTGGAGGTTGCCATATTCTAATTTAAAATGTACATGGTTATAGACTCCGTCTATTCTTTCAGTATTAATAAGCGACGTACGTCGTTTAATGCCAACCACTTTATAGCCCTTATTTAACAAAAATTCAGCTAAATAAGATCCATCTTGGCCAGTAACGCCCGTGATGAGTGCTGTTTTCATCAAATTCCTCTCACTTGTGGATAGTTTATTTTAAACCATTTGCAGCTCTTTATTAAGCCCGCTTTTAGAGGGGTATAATCTTCCGTCTTCCATCCCAAATCGAGCAACTTTTTATTACTACTGGGCTTTCGAACTTGACCAGTTGGCTGAGACGTGTCCCAAATAATTTCCCCATCATACTCTAACAACTCACATAAAATATTTACCACTTCTTTGATGGAGCGTTCTTCTGTGTTCCCTATATTAATAGGTGTTGCCTCATCGTAGTTCTTGGCAAGAAAAAGCAGAATACTAGCAATATCGGGGGCATAAGTAAATTCCCTGAAGGCAGAACCATCCCCCCAACACATAACGAATGGCGCTTCTTTTAGTTTGGCTTCCCATATTTTTCTCATCAAAGCCGGGATTACATGCCCATCTTGCAAATTATAGTTATCATTCTCCCCATATAGGTTATTAGGGATTGCTGTAATAAAATTACATCCGTATTGCTGTCTATACGCGCGGGACATCACATCCACCATTCTTTTGGCATATGCATATCCGAAGTTTGAGTGGTGGGGCACACCAGCATGTAACTGATCTTCAGTTAGCGGATAGGTAACATAGGGCGCGTCGGGATACACACACGTAGAAAGAAGCGAAATAAGCTTATTAATACGTGCATTGTGGGCCAAAGACATGACATACTGATTTAGCGTATGATTCTCAGAATAAAAGTCCGCTACAAAATCTGTATTAGCTTTAACACCGCCGACTCGGGCGGCTAAGTGGATCATACATTCCGCACCCCCAACATAGTCCAACGAATGTGCCAATGACATCAGTTCAGATCTTGTCGGGTAAAATGCTGTGGGGGCGACCTGTTTCATCGCGGTGCCCACCATGCCTGAACCACCAGTAACAACCATCATTGGGTTAAAAATCCCTCTGTGTCAGATCTGCGTAAGCAACAGATCCCATGTCGTCCATCTGATTAAAGAAATCAACTGATAGTTGTGTGTTTACTAGAGAAATAGGGGGGCAGAATAACGCGGGGGAAGTCGCTTGACGCTCCCAGGTAAATACCTCTTCAGCATTAGACTCGTCTATTAAGTCTAATACTCGTGCCCCAACAGTAGGAAGTGTTCCGTGCTCTACACACCATTTTAGGCCTGCTAGTGTACGCATGCTTCCAGTGATAATTTTTATGCTTCCCAGATCACTATTGACTGCGTAAGACACATGACTCTTGGCGTCGATGCCTGCTTCTTCCATACGACCCGGAATAATAGAAACGAAATCAACACCGTGTGCTGCAGCGAACATGGCGGTTCCGACGTCTGCGACACCCGTTACATTTATCTTAACATTTTGTTTATGCCGCATGGCGATCTCTAAGGCACCTTTATAGGGAGGGATTTTAATTCCCATTTTGGTTGTCCCATCTGAAAATGTACCAACCAAGCGCACCCACTCCTGAAATAGATCCTCTGTAACGTTAGAGTTGGGGAACTGAATGTGTACCAGACCCTTGTCATCGCCTCTTATCTTTGATACAAGCTCACACAACTTCCGCGCCCGTGCGCCCCATTCAGCAACCGTCTTGTCCCCAACCTTATGAAATGCATTAGGATTAGTTGTAACGCCGGCTATATTTTCTGGTGATACAAAATCCTTAATTTGATTCCATTTCTGCTCGATGTAGTCCTCATCGGCGGTATCTAAAAGTAATTCAAACATTCCTTCTCTCCTCCTTGTTAAGAAATTCCAAAGTATCAGCCCAGTTCTCGAACCTATATCCCTTATCGTCAATAAAATAATCCACGTGAGGTTTTGCAAATAAAAGCTCGTCAAAGGGGACTTCCCATTTTTGCAGCCAGTCGGTGAGTTTTTTAGAGTGTGTGGCTATAATCTTACCCTCTGTGTTACTATAGGTTCTCATGCCTCGTGCCGTGTGAATAATGATGTAGTATCCTCGATCCTTAAGGGATTGAAGGGTGTCTACCGCGCCCGGGACAGGCTTCACGTCATAGTAATCCTGACCTTCTGCCTTATTTTCACAGATGGTACCATCTATATCAACACAAATTCTCATTTATTACCTCGTTTAATGTTTTAATACCAGTCAGATACATGGCCTGCTGCCGATCGAAACTATCATAATGGCGGGCACACATACCTATAAAAATCAGCCCCTCGATCAGCTTGACTTTTCTAAGCATGTTTGGGTTCATCTGCATATGTTGCAAAAATAGCTTCTCGCACATTTCCTTGTTAACAGAATCAATGAGCTTCAACGTAAATTTATTTGACCCGGGTTCGGTATTTTCAACCTTAAATCGATCATAAATGAAAAATTCATAACCGCCGCTTATAGAATGGCTCAATTTAGCATAATCATATAGGCTTGATCCGAACACCCCTTTTATTCCAAACTCGCCGCGGGGGTCAATGAGGCGCAATATTGAATTTGATTCGGGATGTTCGCCCAATAAAATATTGGAAAAGCACATATCCCCATGGATCACATTGAAAACTTTCTCTTCTTCTATAAGTTCTTCTATCTCTCCTAAAATTTCCTCCCAAATAGAATTAAAATTTCGATATTCTTTTCCATTAATTTCTAAAACAGGAAAATTAGCCATAGAATCAAAAAAAGGAAAGTTATTTCTAAGGCTATCATACTCTCTTAGGGTCTTGTCAATGAACATGGAAGCGCAAAACCTCCGGATATGGTCATCAGAATAGGATGCAGTTGTTTTTTTCATTCTTTCAATTACAGAAAATAACATTTCTAACACATTAATCCAGAACTCTTCACCAAAAGGAGTCTCATCGGTTATATAATTGCCCAAATTTTTGAAGGGATAGTATTCCATCTCCATACGACAGAATTCCTCGGTGGTTTCAAAAGAAATCAATCGAGGATATAACAACTTTAAATAAGGGTCTGTTTGGGAAGATATCTCCTGAAAATATGTCATCTCATCTATTAATTTGCTGTTTGTGCTTGTTTTTGTGAGAGTGCCCTCAGCGGGATTCAGCGATATGGAGTTATAGTCCCTTGTTATAAACTTCATTATAAATCTCTTCGATAGACACTAGCTGCAGGTCATACCTGGCAGCATAATCATGTAGCCGCTGCCCTTTAAGCATTGTTCCATCATTACCCATAATCTCAATTATAACAGATATTGGTTGGAGCCCCGCTAGTTTGACCAGTTCAATCGAGGATTCAGTGTGCCCCATACGCTCCTGGAGCAATCCCGGGCGAGGTCGCAAGGGAAAGAGGTGTCCGGGTTGGGCTAGCTGCTGAGAATGGGATTCTGGGTCTGTTAAAACGGATATGGTTTTAAGTCTGTCATAAACAGACATTCCGGTGGTTGTGCCCTCGATCGCGTCCACCGAGACACAAAAGGGAGTTTCATATTTGTCTAAACTATTGGACTCCATCATACCAATATGAAGCCTGTCCAATATGGCACCGTCGCAAGGGACGCACATCAGTCCGCGGGCATGATTCATGGCAAACACCAGATTATGTACCGTCGCACGGTCCGCGGCGATGACAATATCGCCCTCATCTTCTCGGTCTTTGGCATCTACGATAATGACGGGTTTGCCATTTCTAACATCTTCTAAAACTTTTTCTATACTCATATTTTTTTCCTCAAAAAATCTTCTAGTTGCGCCGGGGTGCCTACACATTCGAATTCGCCAACTTCAATGGCGGCAACTTCTACATCATCGTGTATCATCAAATCAAAAATGCCAGAAGTATAAAATTCATTATGCTGTCGTTGATTGTTTAACAATAACATAGAACAATAATTTTTTAAAGTGTGCCCATCCTTTATGCAGAAAATTCCGCAATTTGCCAGGTTTGAAATCTTGTCTTTTTCTTTTATTTCCTTAACCAATCCATCCTCGACTTGAATGTACGAAAATATAGGGGGACCTACTTCATCGACAAAATAGAAAATGGCATTTTCCCAATTGCTTTTCTTATATTTGCTTATTACATCTTCGTAATAAAAAGTATCGCAATCCATAAGCATAAAGCAATTATTTAATTCAGTATCAGTTAAAGTTTCCATAGCAATCTTTATTGTCTCTACGGCGCCGGTAGTTGGATAATGTAAGGAAATAAGCAAAAACTCCACACTTTTATAACGAGAGGTGAGCAACTCTTCGAAGTCATATTCATCAAGTACTGAATTGTAAGGAATTATAATTTTTTCTACACTCTCAAGGTCCAGATTATCTAAGAGCCAAAATAACATTTCTTTCTCGCCAACCTTGATGAGGGGCTTAGGATACTCCGAGTATTTATCAAATCGATTTCCGCGGCCATTCATCGGTAGCAAAAGAGAAGTATTTTGCATTACTCTGTTTCGCCCCACATTTTCTTGCCGCCCAAGTAGTGATCTCTATGATTCTTTTTGTCCTCTTCCCGGCGATATGGTTCCGTATATAAAAAGTCATAACTTTTATGAGAGATTCCAGCCAGATGGAAGTACGAAAAGAGTACTTTGCAAGGATCCAGATAGTGTAAACCATTATGCCCAAATTTCTGTTCTATAGAGAGAGGAAGAAACGGACTATCATAAAGTGTGCAGATCTTGGCTGCGTTCTCTAAGTTGCAAAATAAAAAATTATCATAAATCCGGTTAGGATAATAATTCTCCGAGGCATTTTGTTGCCATACGTGCTCTGGCTCGTCAAAGGGGAAGTCGGGAAGCTCTCGTAAGAAAAACATATCTGGTCGAGTTAGGTAGACACCATCGAAATCTCGAATATCTCCCAAAGTATCCATAGCGTACTTAAACACCCGCTTCTTCAGGTAAAATGCTGCAAACACAGAATTAAAGAATTGATCAGATTTATAGTCTTTCATCCAGTGTTTAAAATCATAACCAGCTAACCATTCGTTATAATCAAACAGCTTAATATTGGTGGTATCAAATATATTTTCCACACTCTGAAGATCCACCGACTCATCTTCTTCCACCATATCGTTGGTGTAGTGTTTTATAGAGTATAGAGATCTCCCTCTATTGTTCCAGCAGCACATGAAAGTAGTGATGTCATATTGGTTGCGTAATTTGCGCCATCCATTGGCCACCATATCATTGTCATAAGTGCGCAGCTGTCCGGACAATAAAAGTAAGACTTTTCTTTTTGTCACCGTTTTATCAACCCCTAAAGGTCCTAGGACCCTAAGTCTCGAGTGTTCCGAAAAAAGAGACCACGAGAGATAAAATGAGATTGATAAAATGGAGAGTATTTTTTACCATCTTCTTGTGCAATTAAACGAAGAGTTTGAGTAGCTTCCCGATCGATCTCAAAGCCCTGAAGCATCATGTGATGAACCCAATATGGTTCGTGCTGTTCATTTACGTGATGATGGCCGCCTTGGCCCGGAAAAGCATAGGTAATGGCAACAAATCTGCATCTCTTAAATGTTTCAATGAAATTTTGCATATATCGTTCTTCAATGTGTTCCACAAACTCACATGACCATGCCAAATCATAAACTTTCTCAGGTATAAAAGGTCCGTCATTCTCATAATCGTGAAGCGACAATTCCTCTGGCTCCAGGAAGGAGGCTTCTACAGCCTCTTTACACCCTTCAACTCCTCTCACATTGGTCCCTATTCCCTTAAAATAATCAGCAGCGAACGCTCTTCCACAGCCGACATCTATAACAGATGTAATTCCATACTCTTTTACTATATAGTCCCACATTTTGGGGTAATATGTAGCCCCATCGCCGCCCAAAGCGCAGCCTCCCATGTGGTCTTGATAAACTACGTTAAATGTCTCTGTCTCGCCTTCAATGGTGGGAGATCCTTGTTTTCGTTCCATTTTTAATTCTTCCTTTTCTTGTGTTTAATTATTTTAAAGCATGCTTGGCTATAAGTACCTAAATTCTGATGATATAAGCATTCGTAATCGAAGCCGGTTTTCAACAAGAACTCCGCAAAAGCTTTAATTTCATGTTCTCGATAAGTGGGGTAATCACATAATTCATCGAAGGTTAAAATTGTTCCATCCTGAAAACGGTCTTCTAGTAAATCTAAAACAGTTTTAGCAGAACTATATAAATCGCTATCAATATTAACAAATGCAACCGGCTCCTTGCATTTTTCTAAAAATGGAGGAAGTGAGTCACCAAATAATCCCTTAATCAAATTAACATTTGCTGGCCATGGCTGGATTACCTGCGTGGGTGACTTATCATACATGCCTGGATTTTGATCGTTGCTGCCGGCAATAGCTCCGAGAGGTATCGTTCCCCCTAAACTATAAACTCCCTCCGGATTATCGACGTCCCAAAATTCCGGGAGACCTTCAAAACTATCGAAACCGTATATTATATTGGTGGTGTTTTGAGCAATCGCGGTAATGGTACGGCCGCGATAGACTCCAAATTCTAACCACAGGCCATCAACTTTTACTGCGTTCGTGCATGCTGTTAAGTAGGTCTTATGATAGTCCCACTCGTGGACGCGTGGCGTCTTATTTTTCACAGCATCCAAGATTTCATCCATTTTGGCGTCAAGTGTGTTTGTCACTATAGAGTTTCCTTATTTTCTTCCACCCATACAGCAAACTCCACCTCGGGATTCCACTCTAAGATAGTCCGAATTTTTGTAGTATCAGCAAGAGTGTGTCGAGCTTCGCCCGGGCGAGGGGGGATATGAGTATATTTCCCCCCAATCATCTTAGCCAACTCTAAAATTGAGTAATTCTTTCCAACTCCAACATTAAACACTTCGCCGTATGCCTCTTTATTTTCTGTAGAGGCGGCTAGCATATTCGCTTCCACAACATCCGAAACATGTGTGAAGTCTCGCCGCTGGGCGCCATCTCCAACGATCGTCATAACTTCCCCATTCTTGTATTGTTCCATAAATAACCCTACCACCGGTGCATATTGTCCTACAAGCGGCTGTCTCTCACCATATACATTGAAATATCGAAAGGAAATTGTTTTGAGGCCGAAAAGCTCAGTGTACATGGTACATAATTCTTCGCCGGCACATTTAGTGACAGAGTAGGGATTTAAACAATCTTTGGGCATATCCTCACGGAGGGGAGGCTCATTTTTTAAACCATAGCCCGCGGATGTAGAAGAGTAGATTACGCGGTCGGTGCCCGCTTCTCGTGCACACTGTAATACATTACAGGTCCCTACTACATTGACTTGAGCAGCATAAGTAGGATTTAGAATGGCAGGCTGAATCCGCGATTCGGCTGCTAAGTGAAATACGACACGTACGCCTTCGAAAAGCGGACGAATCGCCTCATAATCACAAATAGTAACTTTGTGATATTCAGCTGCGTTGTTAACATAAAATTCATCATTACATGTAGCTGAGTTGTCGTCTACTACTACCACATGGTGGCCACTCTCTATGAGTTTGTCGACCACATGACTGCCAATAAATCCTTGGCCTCCGGTGACTAATGCTTTCATTCTTTATCCTCTAAACTTTCTTTAATTAATTTTTTTAAACCAGATGTAGACCAAGCGTGATTGCGTTGATGAAAATGGATGGGTATATTGAGATCGCCCCCATTAATAACTTTGTCCACATAGTCTGTACCTAGTATTCTAACATCTATTGAGATGCTATTTAATAAATTATAAAGATCTTTCTCAGTGGTGTACTCCACCACCTCGTCGACGTATCTAAGAGATGATAAAATTAACTTTCTATCTGCAGTCGATTGCACTGGTGGATCCTTTTCGGGTCGATCAATGGTGGGGTCAGTCTGGAGTCCTACTATAAGCCTATCACACACCGTTTTCGCATCCTTGAACATGAGGATATAGCCAGGATGTATTAAATCAAAAGCTCCCGCAACAAACCCCACCGAGGGCGCCAACCGGCTGCGCCATTCCAACGCATTAATTGCTCTGTCGTCCACCACTATGTCAAAACTAGGCTTCACATTCATTATAAGTTCGTCATATGGCACCCCCCACTCGTCGAGTTGATCGCGAGTTAGGTCAGTCCAGTCTATCTTAGAAGTTGTGCCGCGGGCTGTAAACATTTGAATGGTATGTCCCTCGTTGTATAGGCGTTGAACTTCTTTTACCGCACAAGGATAAGGAACAGCAGAGGCATAATTATTTCCTTCCGTTTCGCACAAGGTTCCATCAATGTCAAAGCAATATATCATCTTCACTTCTCTTGGTGTACTCAAGCAGCTCAAAATCTTGAGCACAAACTTCATTAACAAATTGAAATCCACCCCGAGTGTAATTCTCTATATAATCGATTCTATTATGTTCGTGGGGTTTGACTATTCTACGCAGCGGAAGCCAGGGATTTATTCCAAACTCGGTTTTAAAAACTTCCCACTCGGACTCTAGTTTTTCAAAATGGATTATTTTATCCACATGTGTCAATAAGGCATATTGACCATGCGCATGATTAGTCTCTGTTATCCATCTACTACGCCAGAATTTCGACAGGAGCGGCGCGGAATATGTCTCTATACTCATATTCTTTCTGGACATCGCCGCCATCCAAGTATATGGATTCCTGCATACCGCTATTTTGCGGTATTCATCAAACTTTTTCTTATCAAATCCATTATCTAATAATTCTATCGGAGTTATATGCTTATGGAGAACCCTCGAGGCGGTATGTAGCCCGCAATCTTCGCTATCACTTGTAGGAGTTCCTCCCACAAAGCCGGTACCCACTCTGTAATCAGTATCATCATATAAGTGCCGTAACGAAAGAAAGAGAGAGGTAGAGGCTGTGTGACCAATGGGAAAGAACCAAATAAATTTATATTTATGACTTATTATCATAACTGTCTCCGTTGTATATGGTTTGAACGCCCGTCGTATTGAGGGCGTAATTTATTTTAATAAAGCCTGCTTGTTCCATGTGGGTATCAACTTTATTAAATTCTTTGGGGACATAGACCATTAAAAAGCCGCCCCCACCGGCGCCAATAATCTTTCCCCCCAAAATAGATCGATCTGTCTTAAGATCATTATAAATTTCGTCAACTATAGTTGCCGTCATACGGGGAGACAACTGCTTTTTAAAGGACCAGTGCCGATGTAACAGTTGGCCATATGTATCATAATCCTGGGATTTGAGTGCTTCCAGAAGAGGCGCAGACAACGCCTGAATGCGTAGCATCTTGTCCTCGAAATTTTGCTGATCTCGTGTTTGACTACGGAGCACAGCGGACGCATCACGTTGTACGCCCGTGTAATAGATTCTACATCTCTCCGTAAAGGGCTCTAGGGCCTCCATAGACGGCGTGAGAGCCTTTGCACGAACTTTCCCCCCTCTGTCTATATCAAACGTCTGTATGCCCCCGTAGGAAGCGATGTATTGATCCTGTTTTCCTACTGGTTCGCCCAAATCAGTAATCTCGATCTTGCATGCTAACTCAGCAATCTCAGCTTTGGTGAAAGATTTACGTTGTTCTTCTTGTAAGCCGTTAATGAGTGCCACCAAATAGCTTCCAGAGGATCCAAGTCCCGATCGAGACGGAAGATCTGCCATACTTGATATCTCGCAGTTGTTGAGAATCCCAAAATATTTAAGGGCCGCTTTTGCCCTATCATGCGTCAACTCATCCACCTTATTTACATATTCCGTTCTAAGATATTGAAGTCGCACCTTTGTATCCAAGAGATTCTTTTTGAAAGAAACGTATATGTATTTGTCAATAGCCATACTGGTAACACTACCGCCGTATTTACTATAGAAAGCTGGAAGATCTGTGCCGCCGCCGGCGAGAGTTATGCGAAAGGGGGCTCGGCTAATAATCATAAATGAAACCCCGAGGATTTCGCGTCCTCATAAAACATCTGAACTGTTTCTTGGGAAAACTGTTCCAGGTCTTTACCCTGGAGCCTCAACTTCTTCAGAAGTTCGGGAGGCACCGTAATTATATCACAACCTAAACTTTCGGCCTGATAAACGTTCAAAACTTCGCGAGGGCTAGCCCAAAGCAACTGGAGTTTCTCGCTGTGGGCTTTAATTAAGCCTTGAGCTTCTTTCATAATAGGAAGGGGGTCTCTGCCAGTATCCGCAATGCGGCCCGCGAACACCGAGATAATGTGGTTATGTGTGGTTCCTAAATTTTCTAAAATAGCACAAACCTGGGATGAGGTAAAAACTGCCGTAATATTCATCTTTACGTTTTCGGTATCAAGACGTCGAATTAGGTCACCCGCAAATTCTCCTCTCGTGTTGGTAACAGGAATTTTTACAAAAACATTATCACCCAGCGCACATAATTTTTTGGCTTGATGATACATCTCTTCAAACTCATCCGAAAATACCTCGAAAGAAATAGGTAGTATGGTCACCTCCTGGAGGATCTCATGAGCGAAGTTCAAATAATCAGTAATGCCGGCCTGCTTCATTAACGTAGGATTCGTAGTAAATCCACTCACACTTTTTTTATTATATGCCTCAAGGATATCAGTGATATTGGCACCATCCGCATAAATCTTAATATTCATTTACTCGCCACCGCCGATACTATCATGTGCCATAAAATTGCTTGCCATTCTTCCGCATGAGGGGTAATACGACTCTCCTCTACTACGGGAATTAAAATACAGATGTCCGAAAGCTTTTTTGCGAAACCGCCGTCCCGGCTTACGATAGACAGCACCGCAGTGCCCCTTTCTTTTGCCAGCTTCATAGCTTCAACTAAATTTTGCGACGTATGTTCAGAGCCACCCCCGACTGACAGAATCAATATAGCATCATTCTTTCCTACTCGCGAAACTTTCATCCACTCAGAAAGGCTCGTCTTCCATCCCTCATCATTAATACGCGCAGTGAGTTCAGAAACATTATCCAGGGCGGAGTAACATTCTACGCCGGCAATCTTTCGAAAATCATTCACCGCATGGGAAGCATTGGCGGCTGATCCGCCGACGCCTAAAATAAATAACCGACCGCCGGCGGTACGAAGATCCTGGATCTGTTGCGCAAACGCAACAATTGATGATCTATCAATTTTATTAACTATTTCAGCAACTTCATTGAGATAATTTGCTACATAAATTTCATATCGTTTTTGCATTTTTAAGAGCATCCTTATAGAGTGCTATATATCGTGTCAAACAACTGTCAAGGGAATATAAAGTTTTATATTTTTCACTAGCTGCTGTTGACAGTGTATCATATGCTTCCTGGTTTTTCAAGAGCTGAACCATATAATTTGCATATTCTGTAACCGAGGATGCCATAAACCCGCATCCCCTTATTTGTTCAGCATGACCCATGTTCTGTGCAGTATGAGAGACAACCGGCTTTCCGTGATATAGCGCTTCAATAATTGCTGCGGAGCATACCTCTCCATCGAGGCGGCCATGAGCGAAGACATCTAAACCAGAAACAAAGTTATGTATCTTATCGGCATTTCCAGTAAAATCTATAAATCTAATATTTTCTATTCCCAATTGTCGAGCTTGATGACGATACTTTGTCGAGCCGCCCAATAAGACAAACATGGTGTCTTTATTTTCTATTAAACTGTACGCTTCCAGGGGCATCGGTGAATAAATATCATCACGATTTCCCTGATGCATTCCAAAGATATAGACGCTCTTGGGGATTTGGTTATCTTTACGGAGAGTCGACTGAAATAATGCCGGCATCTCAACCAGAGGAGATATGATCTCTACTTTAGCAGGGTCCCCACCATTAGAAAGCCAACGGGTAACATGGGCTTCTGAGAGCAACACTGTTTTTAAAATATTATCTCTCTTTTCGATTCCAGTAGCACCTTCGGAATGGATGCTGTCGATGAACTTGGTGTTCTCCATTCGATCGAAAGGGAACTCCCTATAGCCGGAACGACCAGTTTGTACCAGGTCGTATTTACCTTCATCAAACAAGTCCCAGAAATCAGTACCAACCCATTCGTAGGGGGGACCTCTGCGGTCGTCTCTAGCTGCGCATTCGACCTTAATCAAGTTAATGCCATGGCTCTCCATGTACTTTTGTCTTTCTAGGTCCGTGTCTGGGTGCTCCCAGCTATTCCCCATTAGTGGCGCAGCGTCTGTATAATAATAATCTACCTCGAATTCTTCACGAGGGAGATGGCATGCTAACGTTTGTAAATATTTCTCTGTTCCGCCGGCGGCTAGCCCACCAAACTTAACAAAAGCTACTTTAATCTTCTTCATGGCGCGTGCACCCTCGGCGTCCACAGGTATTACACCCTAAAGTAGTATTAAAAAGCCCAGATTCTGATCCTTGGTATACTAAGGCAGGCTCCCACCAATAAACTTTGGCATCGTGAGCAGCTAATTGGCATGCCAACTCCCAATCGCTTATGACCACGAAAGGCTTCATGGTATTAGCAACTTTCCGTGCCATGGAAGCGCGGACCAAATATGCATCCGCACACTTTGTAGCTGGATGGTCTTTCGGAAAAGCTATCTGACCGTCTGTAGTATTTTGTTTTTCCGATATTGTAAGGTCGCAGCAGCTTCCCATAAAAATAACGTCCCAATCCTTTGGGGTTTTTTCTAAATATTCATTAAAAAGATTGACGAAATTATCTGGGAATACAACATCATCCTCCAATATCAAACCATACTCTTGACATTCATCCCCCACTCTCTTTATAGCCTCATAGTGCTTAATGGTGCAAGAGATCTCGGCCTTGGTCATAGGTCGGAAAGGGCTCGTCTGAGATTTGTAGGTTTTATCGACCCGGTTAGAGTACTCGTCCTTGTCGAACAAATAATACTCTCCTATTTGTTCTTCCGTGAGGTCATCTTTATCGAAGGGTATAATATATTCAGCAACAATATTGTTGTTGCGTAAAAATCCTTCTAAGCGCTGGCGCCTCTCAATAAGGCGCGTGTAATGGACTACATATGTTTTCTCTACATTTAGCATATTATCTTCTCTTCGATAAAGGATA
>Ga0209756_1002806_pt1 | contig 14627 bp, 18 predicted proteins | sample ETNvirenome_6_85_FD_184071 | JGI IMG/M metagenome (GOLD analysis project Ga0209756, IMG submission 184071) | Marine viral communities from the Pacific Ocean - ETNP_6_85 (SPAdes) (version 3) | ecosystem: Environmental > Aquatic > Marine > Oceanic | place: Pacific Ocean | collected 2013-06-19
GAACATATTGTTTTAAGTACCATTCTTTAAATAAAGGCAAGTCTCCATGGCCTCCAGGTAAACCTACATCATCAATCCATTTTTGAAACTTTCCTGGTAGAAATTCCCTTTTACCTTTTTTACCCATAGGTATCATCTCGCCCCGGGGCCCATATGCCATTTTAGAAGAAAATCCAGATAATATTTCCAAAACATCATTAAGTTTTCTCCAATCCTTAATAGGATCTACATATGCAGGGTACCAAGGATGTTTTTGTGACATCTCTTTATGTATTCTTAAACGCTCTTCTTTGTCTGACATAACCTTTGTAAATATGTTTTCAGCTTTAGAGATTAGTTTCTTTAAAGAAGGGAAATATTTTGATAATGTATCACCAACTCCTTCATGCAATTCTTGTTGTATCCATTGATGTTCTACTTTTTCAATAAGAATATTATCAAAAGCTTCTTCAACCAAAGAATATAGGGATTCCATTGTTAACGTTTTTTTTTGCGGCGGGCTGCCATCATAAATAATATCTAAAATACTCTCTGCATTTACGTTGTCTGGGATGAATCTTTGTAAATCGTAGAGATCCCCTGAATCAATAGCATCCCGAAAATCACGCGCGCTGAAGTTTCCCATTTCATCACCATGCGGATTAAAAGCGTAATCTTCTACGTGTGCTGGTACCACACCAGGCACTTTGCTTTCCGAAGGGATGTCATGAAATCTAGCAAATCTCTCAGTATCAGGCATGCCAGATTTAGGATCGGCCTTTGTACTGGCGCCAGGAATAACTAAGTCACCAGCTACAGGAATAAAACCTTTAATATTACCAGCTACCAGCTCATATGATGATTGTACTGGAGAGTTAAAAGGAGATTTGGCAATTACTACATTCGCCGTATCTACTTCCGAGTTGGCAAGATAGACTTCCCAAATTTGTCTAGCTTCAGATAAGCTTATTTCAACTCCAGATTCAGTAGTTCTAGATAATGGAGAAATAAGAATCACAACGACATCGGCAACACTAGCATAGTGTTCAACCATTTTTAAATGCCCTTTGTGTGGTGGTTTAAATTTACCGGGAATAACAGCGATCTTACGCCTAGTAAGCTCTTCAGGAGCGCCGTCACCTCCTTGCTCCTGAATCTCTGCTTTCTTTATAGGGGGAATGGCGCCTCGACCATAACGAAATAAACCTAGTAATTGGTTAACTGGAGCGAAATTCCCGGTAAACTTGTACAATTGATCCCCATACTGGAAGACGAAGCCCTCGACAGTGGTATTAATATTATCAATGTGTTTTATTTTTCGTAATTGTTGAGCTAATACATTTTGTAGCTCATCGGAATGCATTCCTTCATACGATTGAATTTGTTTAATAGCTTCTTCAACTTCTGCTTTTACTCGATTTACTTCTGCATTATTATCAAGTACATAGGCACTTTCTAGGCCCCTAAGAAGTTCGACAGCAAAATCGTGAATAGCTTCTTCAATTGGTAATATTGCTTCTTTAATATAGCGATTACCATTTTTTACAAATTCACGAATAATTTGTTTTTGGTCAGGAGGAAAACCTTTATAAATTTGAGATAAAGATAAAGCTTCCTCTTTTTTTAGTATGCGATCAACAATATCTTGTCTTAGTTGATCTGAAAAATACGATAATTGGCTATTAAGAATATCTGCTATTTTTTGTTCTAAATATTCTTCAATTGTCATCGAGCCTTGAAAGCCGGCTTTTTTAATCTTAGCTAAACATATCTGGAGATCATAGTCATCATCTAGTTTTTTCAATTGCAGAAAAGCAGTTCTTCTTACTGAAAATGGCTCGTCAGCAGTTGCTGCCTCAAAGCGATCAACAGCTTTATCTAAGATTTTGGAATTTTCGGTAGCGTCAATAACTTCTACTTGATTAGTTTCAGCATTATACATACGATGGCCAGCATGATGTATCGATAATACGTTGGTATCGTAGTTAACTACATTAGATGCCCCAGGGCCTTGAATTTCGGTGTTGTAGAAGATTTCTCCCCCTAACCCAAACAATGCCTCCTGTTCGGCCGGTGTAAGGCTTCTGACGGCCTTCTCGTAGGCTCTGAAGGCATCGTTGTACACTTTCTTAACCCGAGGTCCACCTTTGAACTCTCTTGCTGCTAATTCATCTGGAGACATACCTCCGCGCTGCATGTCTCCTTTATTTCTAGCTGCTCTTGCTTGGCCATCTTTAAAACCTAAGAATATATTGTATCCATCGGTTTTTTCGGTACCAATCAAATCGCCACTAGAAGCTAGAGACAGGATTCTCTTCATCTCATTGAATGTCATATCCCTATTATCATAGAGATGAGATAAATGTCCGGCTACGCCGCCCATAGTATATTACCTTATTCTTCTGTAGTTGTAGTCTTTGTTGTAGTAGTTCTAGTTCTAGGGGCCGGAGTAGTCCGCGGAGCCCTAGGAGCGCGAGTTGTTTTTGTAGTCGTAGTTTTAGTAGCTGTTGCGGGTGCTGCTGTTACGGGCGCCGGAGTTGCAACTTTTGTTACTCCTGCTGCCGCGGCTTTCTTTGCTGCCTCTGCAGCTTGTAATTCTTCTCTCCAGACTCTTCTCTTATTTGGATTTGCCATGATAAAATCTCCTTGTATTTATAAGTAGTTAAAAGTTTACTTACTTTCTTTAGTAAGTCTATATGCTGTTGTACGATCTCTTAAATTTGCTGGGCCTCTAAATAATTTGCTAAATGGTAATTGATCTACGTTTCTCGGATTCTCCGCGGAAATCCTATTATAATGGTTAAGTGTAAAATCTGCTTTTACTTTATCTTCTACGTCTGCAGTCGGTGCAGTTTCAAATAGATATTCAGTTGATGTTTCTAGTGCGCCAATGGTTGGAGTAGAACTTCTTGAAGAACCAGAAAAATCAGTGGTTATTCCAGAACTAAGATCTTCTCCAGCTTCTGCTAACTCAGTACCAGTAACAGATCTCGACGAGCCCGGGTAATGATAAGTGGTAGGTTTAAGTGAAAAATCTGAATTGACAGAAGCAGAAGACTCTGGATCTCCAAACTGCTCTCTCCATGGGTTTTGTGGACTTGTATCTTTATTTGACAAATAAAATACAGGATCTAGTTCTTTATTTGATGAATCTATAGCTGTGCTTGAAAAATCTCTATATGCACCATATTGAGGTGTTGTCTCTCCGGACTTAATATAAATATTATTGCTTCTAAAATTTCCCGCGTCTCCGGATTCATCATCAGCATACACTCCTGCGAGGCTTACATCAATATAAGCACATAAATTATTTTTAACTTTTGTGCCATTTGCGGGCATTGAAATAGCATAGCCGCCAGTAAAATCAGTGATTGTATTATAAAAGGCCTCTGTACCGTTGGCATAATTATTATATAGGCCGGCATATGTACTTCCGGAATATCCAGCATTATAACAAATATTATTATAAAATTTTGTTCGACCGGAATTAGATGAGGCCTGATTAAATCCGTATAAAAAATTTCTCATTACACAATTTCTAATTGTCACACTATCCCCGCCGGCGTTAAATATAGCAAATTGTGTAGCATTTGCAGTTACACCGTCTCTTCGATCCCCACGGCCGGTTAAGATACAATGCTTAACAGAAAATCTTTTTGTTCCAGACTTAGAACTTACACAAGATCTGTTCCCACCGATTAATTCAATATTCTGCAAATTAGAGCCAGTAGAACCATCTACTACCCAATCATTATATGCTCTAATAACATTACCGGTAGAAGCATCCGCTGTGCCATCGGAACCACTTATAATAACCATACCGTCACCGAGATCACAAATTTTTATCCCTGTTTTTGTAATAGCACTTCCAATATTATTTTCTTCGTAAGTTCCGGCACCAATAATAACGCGATCATCGCTATCAAGAACAGACACTGCTTTAACAATAGTTAAGTAAGGGCTGCCATTTGAACCATCACCAGAGGTATCGTTACCAGTTTTTTTGACATATTTATCTGCCACGTTTTAAATCTCTTACTTAGTCCACATCTTACTAAGCTTTTCAAAGAGGAAATCGTTCTTGTCACGAAGTCGGCTTTCGACGGTCAACTCTTCGGTGACCTCTTGATCTTCTTCAGTTACGTCTGTAACTTCGTCTAGCTCTTCAGAAACGTCGTCAGCCTCCTCTAAACGCGCGCTGTTGGCCACATCTTCGCCTTCACGGCCTCTACCATGACTTCCGGCCTCGGAGCCGTCAGCGGACTTCCTACGCTCTTCTAGTTCTTCGTAGGCGTCACCGCAGCCTTCTTCTTGAACTTCTTCTTCTTGTACTTTATCAGATTCGGAAAGAGCCTTCTTAAGACCTTCACGTACCATCTCTCTAATTTGGGCTTCGCTTAACATTTTATTATTCTCCTTTATAGAATCTTCCCAATCTCTAAATAGGAAACCATTTCCCATTAAATAGGCCTCGGCTTCCATTTTGCGCAAATGAGGGTCCTTTTGTGCATATCCGGGTCCTGTATCTGTTAATTTATCAAAATCTCCTCTACAATTCTGGGCATGATGCACCAACTCATGTGAGAGTGATCTCATTAAATCTTTTGGATGTCTGTTATCAACATATAATACTATCTCATAATTTTCTGGATCGTAATGTGCAGTTTTCCCTAATGGATTCGCTGCGTTATCAGGATCTGAAGTAAACTTTATACCTGCTGGTTTATCGAACCCTAATCTTTTTTGAGAGTAAGGATAAAAGTCATACGCCATATCTATTAACTGAGACATATCTTGTTCAGTTTCGTCTGTTATATTAGGTTTTACAGAAATAGGCATAGATTCACTAATAATACCACGAACTTTCATTTCGTTTAATACTTTTTCAGAAATGACTTTCATATCCTGCTTACCAATTCTCTGCATATTCTTATTAAGGAATCTGCGAATAACCTTTAACATTCTCTTCTGTATCTTTTGGCCTTCGGGAGAATTAATATCAATGCCGGCTGCTTTAAGCTGCGGCCCAACTGATTGTCTAGTATTAACGGTGCCGGCTGTCATTTTGAGATCTGCAGGAGAGTACCCTTTCTCTTTAGGCCCAGTGGCACCGCGCGCGGATCTTGAGGATTTCATTGCTCTGTCTGAGTCAGTAAGTCCACTTTCGTCAAATATATTAATCATATTTCCTAGCCAAACGCGAAATTCTTTCCCTGCAGCCTGCTCGTTTTCACCATAAACCTCATTGAGGGGATCAAGAATCTTTTCTATTCTACCTGTACGATCTTCTAATCGGTCAGTTTTAATTCCATCATAAGCCAGTTTCATAGCTTTATAAAATCTATAAGCACCTAAATAAGCTTCATCTGTCTGTAGGGCGGCTTGTCGACCTTCTGAAGTATGTAAATCTAATATCTTTAAAACTTCTTTAAAGCGATTAAATAAACTATTGTCTTCTTCTTTACAATACTCTTTATCACCGGCCCAACAGAGAGCATCGTTTCTTGCTTGTTTGGATTGGGCCTTTCTAGTCTTACCTTCATAATCAGATAGGTTAAATTCTTTTCTACTTCCATCTGCGCGCTGTCCAGTCCAAATATTGTCTGCAACAACTGCTTTATTGTCAACAAACCTTAGTTTACCAGCAGTTGGCTTTTTGGATTGTAGTGCATCTTCCAGAGCTTTCTTATGTTGTCTAAATAAATCATTACGACCAGACTTACGAGCTTTCTCTAATAATATCTTAGCAATAACTTCTTTGTTTTCTTGAATATTGATATTTTGAGATTTTAACTGTTTCGCAATATCTTTAAGAATTTGAGATATAGCAGATTTAGGAATATCTGGGAATACTTTCGCTAATTGACTAGCCAAACTTCTAGCGGGAGCGCCGGCTTCTTGTTCTTTACCTGAGTGCTTCTTAAAAACAGGTACGGCAAATTTGGAACCTCCGCCTCCGCCATCACCATCAGGATCGCCCCCGGGCCCAGTAGGACCTCCGGGCTGCTCCGGGCTTACAGGAAAGTTACCGGGACCAGGACCGCCGTCTTTACAATCTACACCAAGACTCATGACTTGTTTATTCATCTGGTCAATCATGTTTAATACTTTTTCTTCTCTTGTAGATCTAAGATCAGCTAAAAACTTAACTCTAGTTCTTCTACTCAATCCTGGAGAATTTGTATTCTTATCTGTTTTTGAGTCTGCCCAACAATCAAAGATGGTTCTTAAATCACCACCGCGTTGTAGACGATCATAAAAATCTTCTTGGGGCTTGTTTGCATCTTCATCGCCGCTGGGCATATGAACTCTATATCTTCCGCCGACAGCTTCTACTAAATCTTGAATATTAAATATAGATTCTTCTAAAGATTGGTCACCTTTCATAATAGCTGTCATTTTTTTATAATCGACAGGCGCTCTCATAGCTTTTTTGGCGCCAATCTTATCTAATGTTGCGCTAGCAAAGCCGGCATTAACAAATATTCTAAAATTTTTATTAAAAGCGCGCCTACCAGTCTCAAACCATTTTTTTAAAAATTTAGAATTTAATACTCTATGGTAATCTTGTGGCCCTCTTATATTTTTAACGCCTACTGCAGAGAATTTAGACAGCATAGTGGAAATAGCATACACTAATCTCATTTCTGTTAGTATAGAAGCATTAACAGGAGAGCTAAAAACTTCTATAACATCTAGATTTTTACTTTCAATTTGTTTTCCCATGTCTGAAAAGTTTTTATTAAAAGCCTTTAACCATAGCGACGCTCGTTTTGATAGTTGTATTGCATCCTGCGGAAAATCCCAATCTCCAGCACTTTTTTCATATTTCTGCTTCTCTATGTCTTTACGGCTCATTCTCCACTGTCGAATCATCTCTGGATCGACTTTAAGTTCTTCTTGCTCTTGAATACCCCAATCTCCCATACTTTCAACATCGTCTTTGTATTCTCCTACAGCTTTTTTCAAATCTGCACTAATTTGATTAGAAGCGCTTGAGCCAATCAAGAAATCTTCCTTTCCAAGTACTCTAGTCGAAAATTCTTGCACTCTTTTGCCGGCAGTTATAAAAATTTCGTTAGCTAAGACAAGAAAATCATCAAAAGTGTCAGGATCATTGACTAAATCAATAGATTTAAACAATTTTTCTTCATATCTTCCTTTCGATTTATCAGCAAATTTAAGTATAAGATCGGCCTTATTCTTGCGTATTTTGCGCTCTTTCGCCTTTTCAGAAGCATTTTCAGCCTCTTCTTCACCCTGATCTGCAAGATCTTCAGCGTCATTTTGCTCATTTAAAGCAAATTTATGCTTTTTTACACTAATTCTGATGTTTTTGCGGCTCGATATGGTCATATTTTTTATAAATACCCTTAAAACACAGGTTATCAATAAATAATTAGTTTATTTTGCGTTTAAAAAGCTATTTTATTTCATCCGAGAGGCGGAGCGGACTTTGAACGCTTATTATGTTCGCCTTTTGTGCCAATTAATCGATTTTTGAGCCTAGAATGCTTTTTTTTAACCATTTTTTGAAATGGTTCTTCTTCTTGAAGCTTATTTTGACCGTTTTCAACGAAATTTCGCATTTTTTTGTTAAAATCTTCGGACATGGACATCATTTGGTCATAAGAGTTGCCAACTACCTTAGATAAATTCTCTAAATACCCATTTCTACGTAAAACTTTGAATGCAAGGTTCTCTGAAGAGTACTGCCCACCGCTTTCAAGGCCACATTGACGAAACTTCTTAATTTTTTGTTTAATTTTTGTAGCAAATTGATGTGCTTCTTCATACTTTTGTTTATAATACATTTCTTTAGCACAATCTATTAGGCACATAAGCTTATCTGCTTTCATTTGTATATTCTCAAAGTCTATCTCTGGCTTTTCTAACACAGGTTGGACTAGCCATTCATCATTTAAAACAGAATATACACCAGTAGAGATATGAGCTTCATTAGAATCTTGCACATAGATCTCTACTTCGAAGCCTTTTATATGGATATTATGGCTCTTATTCCAGATTCCGTACTTACCTCGGAAGAATTCTCTAACTAAATCAGTGTTTTCATCTACTTTGGAGAAGTCTACTAACAAATGTAGGTCGATATCAGAGAACTTAGACCAATTAAAGTTAGCTAAAGACCCAGTAAAGGTAATATCTTCGTATTCTAGACCATCTAAACCTACATTTTGCAAAAAATCATCAACAATTACAGTAAGTTGTTTAGATATATCTTCTTTTAGTATGTTATTCTCATCCCAAAAGCTTGGATGTAGGTGATCTTTTAACTCAAAGCTCGTTAAATCTACTTTTTTAGAGTCTTCAACGAATTCTTGCCACAATTTTTTATAATTTGCCATAACTTAATTATCACTCACAAGCGTTTTCATCAATGATTTCCATCAAACTATTATACACAGCTAACATATCATCTGTTAATTCATACCACTTACCACCAGAAGCGGTGCAAAGAGGCTCCCACCCGGGATGATAAGAACCATTTTCTTTATGCCAGTGTTTTGAGAAGACATATATCCTCGTATTAAACGTTTTAGCTATCAATTGTAATAAGATATCTTGTTTAATTTCGGGATCCATATAAGTCTGAGGAGTTTCGTCAGTAAATAAGATAATAACCCTCTCAACATCTGATTCAGTTCTCCAGTCGACCTTGAAATCGAGCAGTGGAGGATTAGATTGAGCAACACCCTTCATAGTATTCCAAGCTAAGTCAGCCATTTTTATAGGCAGGGCCCCTGAACCAACTAAATTATGCATTGTGAGATACAGAGCATCCATAAGCATCTCTCGGGCGCCCGTCATTGCATAGGAGTTGATATTCAATTGAGCCATAGAGGCTAAGAAATCGGTGAATCCCGACAAGTTGTGGTGTAACTTAAGGTATTCTGCGTATGGGCCGCCTAAACTCTCTAGAGGGCCTAAAATGACTCCCCATTGAAGTACTTCTTCATCACTATAGTTGCCGGCAAATTTATTGAGAGCGGTCATGACAGCAATTATCTCAGTATCCATAGAACCTGACCAATCAACGATGAACATAATATCAACTGGCTGCATTTCTTCTCCAGAATCGGTTACACCATCACAGTCGTCATCAATACCATTACAGATTTCTTCTTGAGGTACAATTTCATCTTTACAAAACCCTGAAATGAAATTTTCAGGCTCTTCGGGCATGGAACTCCAATAATTACCCCAAGTTCCCATTAAACACGTCATGAACCCGGGCTCGCATATACCTACATATAAAGTATCAGGTTCTCCGGAATAACATTGAACATATAAATCTTCATCAATTAATTGATTACAATTATCATCAAAATTATTACACTCTTCTTGTTCTAGCGGCATGCCAATTGTTGGCTCACAAATCTCATCTGGCTCTGGAAAATAAACACAAGGAGCTACACAATCTGTTGTATATATTTCCGTACAGTCCACGTCCGCGCATTCACAAGTCTTATATCCTTGGCCACATAGTAGTGGCGCCTCATTGCAAGGGAACAATGCACCCACATGATCAATAGTACATTCACATTTGAGTTCTTCATCAATTTGGCCATCGCAATCGTTATCGAAACCATCGCAGATTTCAAATTGTACAGGAGGTGCAGTACAAGATACCCAGTCTCCCCCAATACAATATTCTATACCGACGCCGCATGCTGTTGAGCATTCTTGTATTAGATCTTCATCTATATTTCCATCACAATCATTATCAACACCATCACAAACATCTTCTGGCACGAATCCACACTCACCACATGCGTTTAACTGACCTTCATCAATAAATCCGTCACAATCATTATCTTCGTAATCACAAATTTCTTCAGAACATAGTGTTACACAGTCTGTAAATTTAACTTTACCCTTATCGCACACTTGTTCTTGCGTACCTGGAAAACCATCAATAGTTATACATTCTAATGTACCCATATTATAGTTTGTAGGATCACACTCTAGGAATTCTTCGCACTCCCCGACTTCTAAAACTTTTGGAGGATCAAAACATATATCTTTTGTTATCTTCATTCTCCATTCCGCATTTAAATCACAAAAGAACCACTCTTCTCGTATACATTGTTTCTGATATTCTTCTATCGTCAACAATTTTCCGATCGGAGGAGTGGGAATTGGAATTATTTTTAAATGAAAATCTTGAGTCTCGTCTTGCGGTTCAGTACATGCTGATAGAAAACTTAAAGATAAGAGCAATATTGTTTGTATAGTTCTTTTCATTTAAAAAAATCTCCTAGAAAATATTCTCCCGTATCTCTAAGTTCGTATGAGCGATAATATTCCCAAGCTTTAATGAGTTCGCGACCGCCCTCTACGGGGCCATCATATAATTTATTTAATCTTTCTAGATCTGCCATATCAACGTGAAAAAAAGCTTTTAATTTCCATTTTGCCCCGGGACCTCTAAAGGCTTGCCCTACATCATGTATACCATGCTCATCCTCTACGAAGATATCTACTGTATTGTGGTCAACGTTTCTATATGTGACCTTGCGTATCATTTATCAAAAAATTCCTCGTTTATATGCCCGCAGTCGGCACATCTAAATAATTGAACTGGGACAAAAGTTTCTTGACCAGTGGGAGAAATAACAGGCGAGACTCTTCTTATCTGATATACTTGAATAAATTCTGTGCATGCACATCCACTACACTCAACAGCATCAGTATCACTCATATTAATATTAACATTCATTTTGCGCATTAAAAATTCTCTATTTCTTTTTTCTCTAGTGTAAGGAGCTGTTTCGAGTTTAAGTTCTTACCGTCAATTATAATTCTGTTGAGTTCAGGAATAGATACAGATTTCTTACTGTTAAAAATATTTTCCTTCATAAGTTCATAAGAAGGGTGATCTGGATATACAACCAGTACTTCAACATTAGAGTTAATACTACTCTTATATAATACTACACTTTTATTAGGCATTGTTATTCTCTTTTAGGTTTTATCCTAGCGGACTGCAGCCTTTTCTTTTCATTTCCGCTTTAATCTTTTTAGTTGTTTCTTCATCTTTCGAAGCGCTTAATTTCTGTTTAAGCTGGAAACATAAATCTTTTGCATAAGGGCGATCTTCTTCACCTTCTTCGAGATTTTCTTCTTGCCTCAACTTGTGTCGATTCATATGCAGAGCGTCGCGCTGGTGCGAACTAGTTTGGGAAGGGGGCCCGGCATGAGTACCTTGTACCTGCCTAGACTTTTCCCCTGTTGGGTCTAGCTGATAAATTAGATCATCTGCGTCTCTGTCAATATCAGATACCTTCTTTTTTTCTTTGCCTTTGAAGAGTTTACCTAAGCCTAAAATCTCATTAAGCTCCTCTTCAACTATTGTTTGAATCTCTTTTTTTGTTATGCTCATATATCATAGCCTCCAATAGTAATTATCACTAATACCATGTTATTGGCTGAAACTGTATCAATTCGTTGAAAAAATTGTTAATAATTTCTTTATCTTTTGTAGAAATCACTCCGTCTTTCGCCATAATAATCTTACTGTTCTGCTCAACACCTACTGGTTTTTCTTTTCCGACCTGACTCCATATAGAATCATCGCCTAAATAATTGACTTCACCCACTGGAAGTAAATTATCTGTGTTTTCGTCGTCACTGTTCACAATAATCAAATCCCATCCCATTCCGTCAGCAGGATTAATCAGCGCCGGCCACTCCCCGTAATCAAATGGCAGAACTTTTTTTTCTAGCCCGCCGAATTTTTTTGTTGTTCCGCGAGGGTTATCTAGATGAATTTGTTGATTTGGGTTCGCTCGCAAAAAAATAATTAATTCTTCTTTTGAACGAAATACTTGTTCATTCATTCTCTTGCGCCACTTTTCTAAAATAATTTTCATAATCAAAAAAATTTTTCCCATTTAAGCGAGAGTGACACCAGCACCAGAAGATCCTATAACCCACCATGCAGAATTAGCCCACACTAAATGCACAAAAGTTGCGGCTGCGCTGAAAGTTATTGTACCCGATGAGCCTCCTGTCCAAGAGGCGCTGGATACCGTGATAGCCAGAGAGCCCGGGCCAGAGTAGCCAGTGCACAAAAACTTCTTCACCTGTCCTGTGGCCGTTGCGTCCGCTAGGGTTGCTATAAGCTGTCCGCTAGCGTTGGTCAACAAGGTTAACGGTTTGGTCACGTCAACACTGCCGCCGTCATTAGAAGAAGTTAGTGTTTCGTTTCCAAGCACGTAGCCGCCGGCGAGAGAGGTATTGCCACCTAATGTTGTGTCGCCATCGCTGGATATTATCATAGCATTGTCACTGCCAAAAGGGCCGTGGCCGGTCGTTATGTGGAAAGAGTCGGCAGCTGCCTCGTTTCCTATGCTCCATTTTGTAGAGCCGTTGTTCATAAAAGATATTTGGGTGTCGGCGTTGGTTGTGGAATCAACCGAGATTCTAGAATAATCTGTGTCCGCTGAACGAAAATAAGCTGTTATTTGACTGGTTGTATCTGCAGCCGACGCGTTAACGTGGAGCTTGTAGTTTGGGCTGCTCGTGCCAATTCCAACTCGATCATTGTCGGCATCGACAAATAATGTATTACTGTCTAAATTAATATCATCATCTCCAGAACCTAAAATAATATCACCGTCGACTTCTAGAGAGCCGGTTATTTGTGCATCAGCGCCATATTTTGTTGCCATTATCTAAATACCCTTTCCTTTGATGTTCTTAACAGATCATATATGAAACTCTTTTTGAGTTTAAGTAATCGATTAAAACGAACGCGTTTTCTGGAGTCGGTATAAAGAGTTGAAGGTTTTTTAATCTCTCCATCAATTAATTGGTCCTGAAAATCGTAAAATTTTGCTTTTGGAGCGCGACCATGGGCAGTACCTATATAAACGACTCCAATCACAAAAATGGCGACCATTATTGAGAAAGAGGCAACAAAAAAGTTTTGTAAAGCAGACCTCATACTCATAAATAGTTAATAATATAGTCTAAATTAAAAAGTTCGAAAAAATTCGGAAAATTTTTTCTTTCCTTTTTACTGTTGTGAGCCACCATTAACGAATTTATCTAGTATTTCGCCTACAGCTTCCATAACTTTTTCCAAAAGTTTAAGGGCTAGCACCATATTAACCATATCTTTAGGATCCATCATTGCACTATCAGTGCTTTTGGTCTGTTGAGAAAGGGTTACAAAGTTACTAGTACTCATTCCATCGGATTTACCGTACCAAGAAGGCGCACCTTGTACGCTATTACCGGCAGAACCGGCTTGTTTTGGCCCGCTAGCGCCATTTGAGCCGGCACCCTTGACCGGACTAGCACCTGATGCCGCGCCGGCAGGGGAAGCCCCTACAGGGCTTACGGAAGAAACACTCATATTTTACTCCTAGCTATACTAATAACTAGTCTTTAGAGTCTTTTAGGCGCTTTAAAGTCTCAGAATCATCTAGTTCTACACGAGATACCAATTCTAGCGACTCCACCGGGAAATAAAAGTAGCTACCAAACGGCCACCAAAAAATTTTATACAGCAAGTTACCTTCAAAATTATCATATGAGATAACAATACCGATCTTGCACTGCCGGCCGGTGTGCTTTTTGGTAGATATATAATTATTCGTAGGTTTAACTAAGTCACCAATTTTAAAGTCCATACCATAATTAGTGTTTGATGGAAAGTAACTTTATAAGAATTGGCGATTTAGTTGTAGAAATCTACGATGACGTGCTGGGCGTAGTGATAAATACCGTAGATCCTACTCCAAAATATAACCAAGGACATGCTCTGGTAGTTTTTATAGGGCATGTTACTCGATGGTTCAAGTGGGAGGACCTACGGATTATATCACGTAACCCGAAAAGTTACTTTGAAGATTAAGTACGACCGTTACGCTCGTCTTGTACAGTCTTACGTAGCGTCTTGCAACCGGTTGCTACAGTCTGTAGGGACTTACGTAGCCTCCCACCTGCTGCATTGTTACCGGTTTCATGCTTTTCCACGTCTGCTAGCGCCTCGGTAAGTGTCTCAATCATCGTTGTAATAGTTTCAGTAGTTGTAGTAGCCATAGTGATTCTCCTTATTTAGCAATCAGCTTTCTTTTTGGCAGTCATGAGCGCGCGCGTGGCGACCTTTACCTTAATCTGAGACAATATCTCACCCCAGTTTTTGATCTCGGACTCTTTTATCTCGTCCAACATCGTCCACAAAGACTCTACTTCGTCAGTTAGTTGTCTGTTTTGATCTCGCAACTCTCTTATAAGTTCATTTTTAGTCTTTTTCACGCTCATGATGACCTATGATAATCTTAAATAGCGTTAATGTTAAGCTTTTTACTTCTTTTGCTCGCAAATTTCTGCGTTTGCGTCGCCTAAACCGCGCATATTTAACGAATGCATGGCATGTAGACGGGCTTGTACGTTACTAATTCGCTCGTGCAGCTTGTCAATGTCCTGAGTAAACCTCTTTAACAGATCTTCCAACTGCTCTAACTGAATTTCTAAATTATCCATTTTACCCTCCAATACCTTTACGCGCTCTATGGCACCCATAACAACACCCCCCTATACTAGTAATTAGACTTTCGATTACTATCTGGGAAAATTTTTGGCCGATTTTTTACTGAATATTACTTTTCACTCTC
>Ga0209756_1002811_pt1 | contig 14614 bp, 18 predicted proteins | sample ETNvirenome_6_85_FD_184071 | JGI IMG/M metagenome (GOLD analysis project Ga0209756, IMG submission 184071) | Marine viral communities from the Pacific Ocean - ETNP_6_85 (SPAdes) (version 3) | ecosystem: Environmental > Aquatic > Marine > Oceanic | place: Pacific Ocean | collected 2013-06-19
GTATTTATAGATATCTCTCATTGTCTCTTCAGGTTGCTCTGTTAAGTGTTCATAGGGTATATACATAATATCGTCCTTTAGTTTTGTTTGTATTGTATTATAAAGACTCTGAAAGGCATGACCTACTGGAGCACCATTCATCCAAATGTTTACTCTACTTTCTACAGTCATTCCTTGAAGTGCTTCATAATCTACTATTCCACTAGCTTTGTTATCCATTGGATTTTTTCGAAATAATTTTTCCATACTTGCGAATATATCAAATGGGTGTCTTACCATACAAAGCATTTTACACTGGGGAAACAAAGCATCAGTGAAATCAGCTATTCTTGACCATGCACGATGTTTATCTATTATGTATGGTTTATCAGTAATCTCATTATAATATGCTTCTATTCCTGCTCTTAAAAATTCTTTTAATGATTCACTTCTTTTCTCTATCCCTTCTGTTTTTGTATGCTCAGCGTTTTGCCAGTAATAATGTGCACCATGCACTGCATCTGCTAATCCACTAGATGGACTTGCATATATATCTGGATTGTTCCCTAAAATATTAGATAATAGGGTTGACCCCGCACGGGGTAAACTTGAGTTGAATACTATCATTTTTTTTTCTCTCCTATGTTCATTGTGAAACGGTAGGGCTCAGCCCCACCATTCCTATTTGGTTTGCCTTATGCTAGAGGGTCTAGAGGCGGCCCGTTAGCTGCTTGAGATTCATCCGAAACGAGTACCGCTTGTTTTTTGGCTACACATCTCTGTGGAAATCCAGCAACGCAATTTGCACAGCGTGAATCACCAGTTCCTCTTAAACAGCCAGCTTCATCAGCTGCGGGTATGATTTTAATTAAATCAGCCATATTTATCCTGTTACCTCAATTATGTTTAATTGACCAGTCCAATTAACTGCATCTCCTGCTGCACCTGTTACAATTAGTTTTAAAGACTTGTTAGTATCGTCTGCGGCTGCACTTACTGCCCAACCTGCGGTGTCTTCACCAATTGTAGTTATTGATGGTGTACCAACTAAAGCCACTGTATTAGCGTTGTTATCAATAGCACCTTGTATTTTGTAGGCTCCTGAATTATCATCAGCATCAGTTTGCCTTCCAACAATAAGAGCTTCGAAAACGGCAGTTGTGTCATTTGCGACTATAGCTCTGTGTGTATTTGAACCATCTCCGAAAAGTAATTCAGTTGCGGTTGCATCTGTGGTTTGGATTTTAGCTACTGCCAGAGTACTTTGTGAGTCTCCTACAGCACTATGTGCTCCACCACCGAATGTTAAACCACCAGCGTATTTACCCCAAACTTGTCTTCCCATAGCTAATCCACTTCGGCCTTCGTTACGATTACCAGTTACACCGAGTTTATTGGTGTCACCTATAATGGTACCATTCCAACCATATAATGTATTAATATATCCAGCAGCCAAACATCCGGGACCTATATCCCAAGTTTGTCCAGACTTTCCTAAACTATTAAAGTAACCAGCGAATAAACCACCTGTACCACCGCCATAATGCTCAATACTGTTTCCAAACACAGAGTTAGCATCATGGGTGGTTGAAGTTGCTCCACCAGAAGATAGAGTATTAGAATATCCCATCATTACTGTACCATCTCCACCTTTTTGCATTGTGTTACTACGACCCATCATCACAGCACCCCAAGCTCCATCTGCGGAAGACTCTAAATCGTTACTGTATCCTCCTATTGTAACCCACTGACAGTCAACGTCATGGGCTTCTCCCAATATGACTGAACCTGAACAGTTTCCACTGACTTCATTTCCTCTACCCAAAACATAACAGTTTCTAGGTAAGTCACCGCCAGCATCCACATATATTGTATTATCTGTTCCTAATACAATTATGGATTCGCCCTCAACACCACTGGTGTTTGCTATAGGGATAGTATTTCCTGTCCCCATTTGAACGGGCTTTGCACCCGCATATCTATAATTATTTGTTGCCATAATTTTCTCCTTATCCTGTTGTTTGTACTAATGTTGTATATGCAACAGTGGGAGGCATTTCCTCGCCAGCCCCCCAAAGGCTAATTAACTAAGCTTAACCAGAAGCTCCGTTAATGAAAATACATCCAACTTCAGGTCTGATGACCTTAAGACCGTATCTCATAGACATGTAGGAACCGACAATTCCGAATCCGGGATTGGCTTCTTCTACAGTGAGTGGTCTTCTTTCTACGTAAACCATAGGTTTAACGGAAAGGTCAAAAACACCAAATCTTGTTGAAGGTACCCAAGCGTTAACTACTACGGTTAGACCGTAAAGTGAACCAACGACACCAGTAGAAGCTGTGTTATTAACAGGGCTTCCGGGCATCATAGCTGCTTGAGTTGGGTTTGCTGCTCCACCAGCTTCTCCTTGTCCTGCTGTGTAAGCAGTTACGAAGTCACCCAAGTCTAATAATGACTTGTAGTGTGCAGGTGAAATAAACAAGTGGTTTGCATTGTACCCGTGGGTAGAGATGCGGTCGATACCTTGTGTGATATCAGAGAGAGCTAAGTCTCCTGCTGTGTCACCTGCGGCTCTTACGTATGAATTACGGATTAATCTGGTTGCAGATTCGTTTCCGTAGGAGTTCAAACGTGAACTTCCGCTGTCGATATCAGCTGCTGCCATACCTGCTCCGAAGAATCCGGAGTACGGGTTGGTTGCAAAAGTTGTGATTGTTGCTTCAGTTGTGGTTTCGTCTATTGCGACGGTTCCGTATGTAGCATCAGCAGCGTTTCCACCGAAAATGACTTTGACAACGTTGTCAGTCATGTGACGGTCTACAGCTCTGCGAGCTTCATTCAAAGCCATTTCAACTTCGTTGAACCTTGAATCTTCAATCATTCTGCGGGTTACACCTACTGCAATACCCCATTCTTTCACTGAGATACGCTCGGAGCGTAGCTTGGTGTGTTGGTATTCAGGAGTTGTTCCCTCATTTATTTGTTCTAGCTTCATGCTAGGTCGTGCTAATGTAATATCAATATTACCACCGGTATCGGTTGTCATTGGTTCAGCGAAGAAAGACATTGCAGGAAGGTCAGTGACTTTGTAGTCCATGATAGCTTCCTTATAATCAATAAGTACTCTCTCTCCTAAACCTCCGTCAACTGAGCCAGTATTCAAACTGGTCAATAAACCGGGTGTTGCTGTTGGGTAGTCGGGCATATATTATATCTCCTTATAGAGTTTGACACTTGGTCAAACCGGCTGCTGCATTGTTTTCCAATGTAACTGCTTGTGCTTTTGCTGCGGCTGCTGCGTTAGTTGCTAGGAGCAATCGACCTGCGGTTGTTCCCATCATCATAGCTGAACCTGCTGCTACGTCTGCACAGTTGATGTTCAATACAACTCCAACACCTGTAATCAAAGAACCTACAGCTCCTGAATCAATGTTTGTTAGAGCAATACCTGCGTATGCAAATTTGAATAGAGCATCGCCTGTGTCTGCTTTTTGCAATTTACCATCAGCATTGATAGTACATGCATCTCCGGCTACGATAGCTTCAGCTGCGGTATACGGAAGTATACGTGCTGGTGCTCCACCGTCGTTAATTAAAATTTCTGTTGCCATATTTAATCACCTCTTTTGTAGATAGAACGATTCAATCTAATTTGACCGCCTTCTACTTTCATACCGAATTCTCTTTCTGTCTCTGGTACTTCACCTTCGTCAGCTGATTTACCTTTACCGAAAGACCTTTCGATTTCTGCGCTAGGCTCTGGCATTGCTGCAAGAGCGTCGCTAAATCCAGTCAATCTGGACTCATCCCAAGCGGAAAGTTCTTCTACACGAGCATCCTTGGATGTTTCTTCGAGTGTACCGAATAAAACTTCTTTGGATATAATTGCTTCTACTGCTGCAAGCTTTCGGGCTTCAGCTTCTTTTGCGGCTCTCTCCTCTTCTGCTGCTTTGAAAGTTTCTAATTCTTTCATAGCTGCTTTGAATTCAGATTCGATTTCCTTTTTAGATGCTTCGGCTTCTTCAAGCTGTGTGCGTAGTGAAGCGAACTCGCGTTCGACAATGCTTTCTGCGTCGGATTTTACATTAGTTTCTTTAGTCTCTTCTGACATAATTACCTCTGTTTCTCCATCATCACACTTCTCTCCAATAGTACAAGATTCACAACAAGAGTCGCAATCTTCATCATTGGAATCCTCGTGTGTATCACATTTCGTTTCTATAGTACATTCCTTACAGACTGGGTCCATCTTTTCATTGTCAATGAAACTTACCTCTGTAGGACGAATGTTAGTGGCATAAGTGTCACCCATGACATCAATATCATTGGAAAACCAATCAATACTTACATGTGTCATGTCTCCTTCCTTAACCTTATTCATTACCTCTTGACCGCGACCATATTTATTAGATACTGTTGCTAGCATCTTTACGGCGGTCTTTCCATTATCCATCTCAATCAACTCAGGTTTCGTTGCCATGCCGATAAGGTCCTCAGTTGTTCTTTGATGGTCAATATAAATTGGGAGTTCTGAGAACTTTTCTAGGTTGTCCTTCAACATACCCCCCTCAATATAAACTTTATGTTCTTCTCCTTCTACCTCATATTCATGAGGTCCGGATGTAATAGCGATTACAGGAAATTCTACAGATTCTATTCCCTCATCACTGGAAAATGTCATATCTTCCCCATTAGTCATTTGTAAAGCAAATGTCCTTTGTGTTGGTTCCGATGACTTACTACCTTCTGCAAATTCCCGTTCAACACCATTCTCTTGCGCCCACATGCTACACATGCCAGCTGCAATCTCTTCAGGGTTATCAAAACCCCTCTTCTTCAGGTTTGATTTAGTTTGTATCATACATTTTTCAAATGTCATGCTCTATCTCCTGTTGCGTTTGCGGAGGGTTTGTTACCCCTATTTTGTGCTCTGGAGGATTCTTCCTTTTTGTCTTGGTTTTTTCCACCAGATATATTCGCATTCTTATCACTTTGTTCTTTTTTGATAGGAGATGCCTTGATATCCTCTGAAGTTTCCATGTCTAGTTCGGTTACTCCTTCAGGGTCAAGACCTCTCTCTTCTCTAACTTCGCCGGGTGATAACACTCCTTCAGACAGATAAATCATATCAGTCTTAGCTTTAGTGAAAGAATCTTCAATATTAATTTGTCTAAACTTAAATTTAGCATCGCCCTTTTCTAATTGAGGCATTAGTTGGGCGTTAAGTGCCCCTTCTATCATAGTTTGTAAATAGCGAACATATGGTTCAAATATTGGACGAGCCTTTTCTGGGTCTGTCCACATAGTTCGTGGGGTTTTAAGAGCTACATGAATTTTGTCTAATATGTCATCTGTATATTTTCCATATTCAAAAGCTCGTTGTGTACCTTGTAGTTCTTTAATACTTATATCATTTCCGTGAATTATATCTTCACCGGGTGCCAGATTATTAAAAGCATCTACAATTTCATTAATCTTATCTGGTCCATAAGGCATATCAGGTAAACCACAGGACACATCAAAACGACTAGAAGCATATTTATTTAATGCTGCCCCTATATCTCTTTCTGCATAATCTTTTAAATCCACTAAATATAAAATAGGGTGTATATCAGATAAACCATAAGCAAAATCATCAAATTGATTATTTTTTAGTTCTATTATCTCATCTTCTTCAAATCTGATGTTTTCCTCATCATCTCCTACTTTTTGATAATAATACATTATCTGACCATGCTCATTCCTTTTTACAAACATATTCTGACTGGACCTAAGAACTAAGTTGTCTCCTGTCCATTCTAAATATCCTGTACCAAAAATACGAGCATTCCTTACCCAACCATATAATATATGTTCTATATTTATATCGCGGAACATTTCTTCTACTTCTTCTCTTACGTCTTCATCTGCTGTTACTATATCAAAATTATCTTTGACTGCGTACAAACATGGTAAATCAATCAAACTACGTACTATAGGGTCAGATAAATACACATTCATGTATGTTCTGTTTTTACCTATATGTGGTTCAAAATCTTTTTCACCGCCGACGGCAAACCCTTTGTTAATTTTAAGGCGTTGAATAACACCTGCTCCAAAACTTCTAGGGTCGTCTTCTTTGTACGTGGGATTACTACCTACAGTAGCAAAACGACGTCTAATATTATCTATAAACGACATGGCTATTTATAATTAACTTTAATGAGTATATAAAGTTTTTGTTAGATTCCCCTTAAGGAATGTTTGTTTAAAGTCACTTTTCGTGCAGAAGTGGTAAAAAGTTGGCGTTGTGAGTGATTTCCTTTATTCATAGTATAATTCTTATTAAGAGGTCGCGAAACCACACTTTGACCAAAATTTCCCGACATTGGAAGCATACTGAGGGTAGCATGTAAAGCCATCGCAGTGCTGTCACAATAATCATCATGTTTTCCTGTAGGTGCAGCTATTTTTTCTGTCTTATTAGCAGCATCCATAGTGTATTCAAGGTCTATATGTTCCTTTGTCCATTTATGTAACAACTTAGCTTCATCATTTTCAAGATTCTTTGGATTAGGTACTTTTACTCTTCCTTGTTGTATGTAAGATACAAAATCTCTATACATCTGAGTTTTAGTACCTTTTGGACCACCTGTGAAAACAAACGGTACAAAATGTATATTAGCATCTAGACACGCCAACCGTAAATCATGTTCAACCGCCCCACCAATACCAGTACAATCGACAATAAGGCGAGTAGCACTAAGCTTAGTGGCAACATCCATAATACGTTGACGTTGGTATGGAATATCATGTCCACCAGTTCTGGCATTAATTTCTTCAAGGTAAACAAGTCGTGCAATATTTCCCTCGTCAGATTTATCAAGGGACCATGCACTAATGACAGTAGAATTAACAGATTTGCCAATGTCAACACCAACATTAATATTGCCTCCTCCCGAGACTCCATCCCCATCCAACTTAATAAGTCCATAATCTTCGTAACACCCCTTTATTTTTTCTGGATTAAATACATTCGCTACAGACTCTACAAACTCACACTCGTATTCCGTCCTCCAGTAGATAGAATCTTCACCCCATTCCATCATCTTATCTAACATTTCTTCTTCAGTATAAGGAGCTGAATAAGCATCTCCTTGTTTCACTGCATCTCTCCATGTAAAATGTAGTCTTTCAAACGTTTCAGCATAGCCATCATCATACAAATAACGCCACATATGGTTATCTTTTGACTTTGGTGTACCTAAATTTATGAAGGGGGCCTTATTTGAAACTATCGCTGGTTCTACGTTATCTATGAACAATTTATCATTAATTAGGGGACTTTCGTCCACAACTAAGAAAGTTGGGTGTTGTCCTCTAATAGCTTGTCCTTGATTACTAGGCGCTAATGGAGCCCTTCTCATTATAGTGCCCCCCTTAAGTGTTATGTTGGGCTTATTATGAAACCTATAATTACCCACTAGACTATTAAGAAAGGGATTATCTGCAAAGTGTCTATAAACATAATTAAAGATTAATGCTGCTTGGTCCTCAGTTGGAGCTAAAATGAATACTAAATCTCTAAATCTATTAAAAAACATATAGATTGTAACGGCAACAGACAAAGCGAATGATTTCCCACTGCCTCGTGGCGCTAATATAGCTAATTTAGTTTGCTTACCGTCATCTCTTTCTATTAAGGACTCTAAAATAATATCTTCTTGTAGAGGTCTAAGGCGTAAAGGCCGTTGTTTACCATCCACTAAATAAGCAACACAGAAAGCACGGACAAGTTTTCTCATTTTATCTTTATCTTGTCTACACTGTTTGAATATATTCTCTAATTTCCTTGAATCTAATCCACCTTTACCTGTCAATAGGGTCTTTAGGTGGCTTTGGTCCTTCATCATCTGATAACTCCTCTAAAAATGCACCAAACGATGCAGTGCTCTTTTCTATTTCTGTAGGTACTTCTATGTTTAATGCTCTGAATTCAGTATGTATGTCACGAACGATTTGATTTCTTTGTCGCAAGAGCTCTGTTCGAGCGTTAACATCCCGAATACATATAAGAATTTCCGACCACAAAAGGTCTTCAAGAGCAAGATTGCGCGCCAGAAGACGGACAAGCTCTTTATGGCGACCATATTCTGCTTCTCCGACTCGCTGACGTAATCTTTGCTCGTATTTCTCTACGTTCAAAGTGTTTTGCCTTCATCAAGGGCTGATTTAACTTTAGACTTGACTAATGCGGCAAGTTCGTCGTCTTTCTCATCCCATGCTGTTATCAATACATTTCGAACTAAAGAGTCTTTTACGTGCTTCTGCGCTTGTTCATCTAGCTTTTCAAAAGCTTTCTTCTGGGCTTTAGTTAGATTTCCATCTAATAGTTCCATTAATTCTGCTTCGTTATTCTTTAAATACTTAAAGACTAATTCTTTAACTGCTGGTACTTGATAAGCTACCGCGCTAGCTAAAACTATAACCATCATGGCTAATCCTGCTAAAATTGGTTCATCCAATAGTTGGTCTAACATTCCAGATTCTTCTACAGTTTCGATAATACTTGTAAGATTACCTTCTTCAGCAGTGTTATTATCTCCTGCTGTCATGTTTCCGTCATTATCGGCTGTGTTATTACTTGTTTCATTCATATGTTGATATCTCCATATTTTTGGGACTCTCACAAGGCACTTGCGATAAGTATCCTGTGAAGCCATGGCCCTACTGCGAGAGCCCATACATAAGTAGACAGGCTACCTATATAAAGTTTACTTCTTACCTTTCTTCTTAGTTTTGGTTTTAGGTCGTAAACTTGGGTATTTTCTATAAACAGCTCGCTTAATACCAGCAGGTCGTGGAGCATTGTGGGCTAACTTAAGAGCTGATTTAGCTCTCTTTAATGTATTAATAGGGAAACTACCAGCTGGCGCTCCTCCTGAAGGTCCAGCAAATGCTATACCTTTCTTATATTTTCCTACATTAGAGCCACCAGCCTTTTTACGTGCTGCTGCTTGTTTTTTCTTTGCGGCTGTTGTCTTCTTTCTAGGAGCCATACTTAACTCCTATATTTTGTGTTATGTTGTTGGCGCTTTCCTACGTGGTGACCGTGGTGCTTTCTTTCAGCAATTTCTACTTCTGTAACATCTCTAATTTGTTTTAGAGCTTCTTTCTTAGAAATAGCTTTATGTTCTAAAGCATGGGTCTTACCACCTACGTGACTGAAAACTTTTTCTCCAGACCCGCTTTTACGCATAGTTAGAGTTTTATCTATATTTTCTTTCTTGTTAACACTGACCATATTTATTCCTCGTCCTTTGTTATGCTTGCGCTATTATTAGGCAAGTCTTTAACTTTCTCTAACCAATCAATTGTGTGTAGTGGAACAAACCCTTCTTCTGGTTCACCACTACCGCTCTGATAATTAAATTGGAGTGGTTTATCTGGTAAATCCTTATAAGATGTGATAGGCTTTTTGTAGTTCATCTCATCTATCTCTGCTTTGTCAGGTTTGTCGAACTTTAACATCATATCTGGATTGTTAGTGTGAAAGTGTTCACCTTTTAGTTCGTTATATATTTTTTCTGTTGGCATATTATTCCTCCTGCTCGCAGCAGCTGCATTCGCAGCCGCAGCAATGTTTTTGTTCTTTAACTGATTCCAAATCAGCTTTCATTTTTTGGACCTGATGATACAAGTCCTTTACTTCAAAGTCATTCATTTTTTACTCTCCATCTTATGTTCTTGTTCTTGTGCCTTAGATTCAATCATCTGGGCTTGTTTCTGAGATGCATCGTTATAATCAATAACAGCTTGTGCTTTTATCTTATAGAACGCTGTCTTCTCAGCTTGTTCTTGTTTCCATACGTCTAGAGCATCTTTAATAATTAGAAGAGCTGGCCCACCTAATATAGCTATCAAAGTTGTATATGCTTCAATATTCTCAAGAACTGCTGAGTTATTAAGTCCCGTGTGTATAACGAAACCTGCAAACCCAACCCAGAGTAAAACTAAAGGTACAGCAATCATAAACATGAAGATATCGTTAAATGTAACTCCTTCACCTTTTTCTTTACTCATCTTTGGTTTCTCCTCTTTCTTTTTTTCTGACACTACCTTTATTAATTTGGGTTTTCTTTGTTTTAATGCTTGGCGCGCAAAATTCACAAGTACCGCGAAAGCAGTTACAATTGATAGTCCTGCCATCACTATCCCCATCATTGTTAATAAATCTATCCATTCCATCATTCCTCATCATCCTCTCCCTCATAGTTTTCGTCAAAGCGATTAGAAACTGATTCCTTTATTATCGCCTTTAAGTCATCTACCTCTGATATAATCTTACTTAGCATATTTGTTAGTAAAAGCATATCTTTAGCTTTCATACCTCTAATCTCCATCCCATTTCTTCTATGTCTTCATTACCCCAATTGGTGGAGTAACCAACATATTCTCCTTCTTCGTAATAGTCACCGTTTCCATTATAGTCTGCATAATAAGACGTATAATAAAACCAGTAACCTTCGTGAATATCAGTGAACTGTTCTTCTAAATCTACATCGAATAGTTCGTCATACTCAAACCAATGTTCATCTTCGAACCATCCTGAAACATTAAGGAATACTTGAGTATATACATAATTATCATAATACATTGATTTATTACCATCGTCGTCTTCCTCAATCATTATGTGTACTAAATCGTAATAAACTAATATAGGTAATGGGTCGTCCATATCATCACAATCTGTATCAAAGTCCATAAAGAAATCTATACTATTATTGGAAGGTCTAGATACATTACCATGAGATAAACCATCCCAAGCATACATTTCAGTATGGTTACAGTGGTTTTCTTCATTCTCATAATCACATGAGCCATCATCTTCAGTTGCACGGTCATTGTAGTTATTAGCATCTACATCCATACAACCATAAACTGTTTCGTTAGTTTGAGTTTCATTAGTTGTATTATTACCACCTTGATTTAAGATATTACATCTCCCATTATCATGTGTGGCTTGGGGGTCATAGTTAACCGCTTCAGGGTCTGTACAACCATATACAATCACCACAAAGTTACAACTCCCATCATCGAATGTAGCTTGTGGATTATAATTAGTGGCATTATCTTCTAGACAACCTCCGATAGGTCCTTCATCATCTCCATTCATAAAATCATGAATGATAGACATGTTAGCACCTCCACTCAGAATAGCTAAAAGAATCACGGTGATTATAGTTCCTATTTTTCTCCCTACTTGGGTTTCCCCAATCTTATCAGCAGCTTTACCAATAGTCTCGAATAGTTTTTCCTCTTCATCGTCTTGAGGTTTTCGTGGACCACCAATCCCTAAAATCTCTCGTTCTTCTTCAGAGATTACGGAAATGGCTCCATAATCATCGCGCGCCATGTATTATTTTACATGACGCTTGTATTTAAAGATTACCCCTAATCGAAGTCAGGAAATTGGTCTTGAGACTCAACATCCAAATCTTTCTTCAAAGATGAATCTATATCTGAATAGTTTTCCTTTTTACGTTTTTTATATTTAGGTTCCCATTTTGGTACTTCCGCATCACAAGGTCCACCATTACTTTTATGGAAAGAACACCACTTACAAAGGTTCTGAGGCTTTTGCTCATATCTATCTTCGTATTCTTCGCGTTCCTTTATACAATCATGTACCATCTTAATTAAGTCTTTAGCTTCATCAAGCACTTCTTGATTAACCTTAACAAAGAAAGTATCATCAAAGCGGAGGTAATTAACGCCTACGAATGTCGGCATCTCGCCCATCTCTAATGTGTATAAGAAAGCATAGATAATCAACTGGCGATAATATTCCTCTGGTAAGTATGCTCCGTAGCGCTTACTAGTTTTATAATCTAATAAAGTAGTACCACCATCAAAATCATTACATACTACATCAATAACGCCTACTATTGCATATTCTTTAGACTTAACCCATTTCTCAGCATACTTAGGAGCTACTGCATTCCATGCTTGTTGTTTATTCCTAAATATCTTCCAATCAACCATTTCAGTTAATTTCTTATTGACGGAGTCAACAAAGTTCTGTAATAAAGCTTCAGTCTCTTTATACATAGCATCCATCTCTTCGTGGGTATGTACTTCCCATAACCATTTATGTTTAGCTATCTTTTCTTCCCAACCAGTTTCAAATTGACCTTGAACCCATAATTTAGGAACTCCTTTCTCCCATTGTGGTAGAGTACGGAATTGTTTTTTAAATAAGTCTTCTAATACTTGGTGTACTAATGTACCTCTAAAAAGATGTATTGTTTTCTTCTGTGGTAATTTAGCTATATAGTTATAGTAAAACTCTCTTGGGCATTTTAGGTAAGTATTAATCTTACTTGGGCTCAACCTCATATGACTTGCTGTCCATGTTTCTTTACTCATTAGTGTCCTCCGTGTCGAAAAAGAATATATGAAATAATCTATCGTTCATAATAGAATCACCAAAATACTGCGAAGCTGCATGTATTAATTTAGCATCCATAATTACACATCTGTTGTATTTATTTCCTATCTTATCTATTAATTCAAAAGGAGTCTCATCATAAAAGTTACCTTTGAAGATATCCCAGTCATCACCCCTAATAGAATCTAATCCTGTTTCTTTGTGTCTGAACATACTAGTTCCACATTCTGGTGGAGCATCTGGTGTTAAGTATACCAGAGCAGCCCATTGTTGTGAATCAGCATGTATTACGAAAGGGTCTTCAGCCATACAATGTTGAAATACTCCATTGGTTTGGTAATCCCAACCCCCAAGTTCTTTACCTTTACACACCTTACCTTCTAAAAGTTTTTCGAATGTTTCTTTTACTCCTTTAAAATGGTAGTGTTCTAATGTCCTATGTCCTACTGCACCATGTTCTCCTCGTGGAACATAATCACGTGTTAAAGCAAAATCTCTTACAGCTTCAGGGTCATTGTAAAAATTATCAATAACTATGAGAGTTGGTTTAGACTTAGTTACTTCAACGTCTTTAATAGAGTCTATAAGTATTTCTTCAATATCTTTTCCTTCTGTTTTCTTTTTATACTCAAAATAATCATCAGGATGTTTTATACCTAATTCATTCATTTCTTTAAAGTCCTCAGCTGATATAAACCCATCAGGTTGTATGTTAGGGGGGGATATTAACTTAGGCATCTTTTTTATTCTCCCTCTTAGCTAATATCTTTTTAATTATTTCTTCTTTATCAGTTGTACTATTTTCAGACTGAGATGCAAGTTTGTCAGCATCTTTACCTTCTAAGTTATCTATATTCCATTGGCAGTGTCCTATGTAAGTAGGTGATATACCATCTAACTTTTGTACTTCTTTAAACTTGGTAAGGGATTCATCAAACCTACCCAACCACCATAAAGCAACTGCTTCTTGGAAAGGTAAAGTATAGTAGCCCTCATAATTAACATTAGGTATTCTATCATTTTTAGGTACCCCATTTAGCCTCTGGCCAGTTCTAGACCATGCATAAGATTCTTGCCATAAGCCCGCTCTTTCATATGATATGGTTAGCAGATGATAAGCTTCAGGTCTTTCTGGCATCAATCCTATAGCTAATAAACAACTATTCCTTACATGTGCGTTTCTATCCTTTAAGGCTTCTAAACATATAGCCTTTCTTAAGAGACACTCATAAGCTACCTTTGTCTCATCTGTGAGTTCTGCACACTTAAGATAGTATCCCATTGCAGAAGCCATATGCCCCATCAGTTCATACTGATACCCCAACTCAAAGGAGTTAAGGGGTTCATCTGGGTCTGCGATGTATTGTTCTATTTTACTAATCAATTCTTGCATTATTTATCCTTCCTTGCTATAAAAATCTCAGGGTGGGGTGTCCCACCTATCTTATACCCTAATTCAAATAAATATTGAAATAGGTTATCTTTTAATGTAGTGTTGGTTGTATTGTTGGCTGGCCAACTTTCAAAGAGTATAGGTGGATAGTTATTTTCTTTTAGAGTTTCCGTAGCTCCTTTTAGAACTTGCAACTCGTGTCCTTCTACATCTATTTTAATAAAACCTATATCATTCAAGCTATAACTATCTAGTCTTTCTACAGTCATTAAATAATTATCTTGGTTATTACCTAACCACTGTCCGTCATGATATTCTAAACCAAATCCATTGGTTCCTCCATCTTTACTTCTTTCATAAAAGATTTGTCTTGAAGTAGATTCTCCTAACGCTACATTATGTGTTGTGACTTTGTTTGATAAGTTTTTTAACATTATATTAGCACATAAAAAGTTATAAGTTCTTTTGGTAGGTTCAAACGCAACTACTTCTTTACAATAAGGAGCTAAGGTCCATGTATATGTTCCTACGTGTGCTCCTATGTCTATAAATCTTTTTTCATTATGCATAAAGTTATTTTTTACCCAATCAATTATTTCATGTTCAGGAACTCTATTATCATCTAAGTATTGTACCATAGCTTCAGGAACAAAGTAGTTCTCATAATCTAACCTATCTATAGTTTTTTCTTTAATTAAAATAGGTCTATCACTATCTGTAGCTGTCCCTTGTGGATTTAATGTTATTTCTTCTTCCCAATCAGTAGCCACCATACATGGTTTATCTATTCCATTCTCACACCTCATAC